>Ga0099826_10001658_pt1 | contig 13624 bp, 11 predicted proteins | sample Mtrugardesep15_FD_76830 | JGI IMG/M metagenome (GOLD analysis project Ga0099826, IMG submission 76830) | Root nodule microbial communities of legume samples collected from California, USA - M. trunc garden sep15 | ecosystem: Host-associated > Plants > Roots > Nodule | place: USA: California... | reverse complement strand
GAAGTGAGAAGCTGAAATAAGATGGAGCTATCGCTCTCATCATTTCCAATGTTGCTAACTATTACTTGGAGAAGGGGTAGAAAATCAGGGGGCTTATAGTCATTCTGAAAAGAGAAGCAGAATCAGGTCAGTGAAAAAGGAAAAGAAACAACAGTGTTCTATTGACAAAATCAGGGAACAAAAAGCTCACATCAAGTAGTGTAGTTATTGCCCCGGCAGCAGAAACCCGCACAGGATAACAAGAAGTATTCTCCTTATCCGGCATAATCAATGCCATAAGCAATTGAGAATATACATCAGCACTCATCTCCTGAAAGGACAGACAAGGTTAGATACCAAGTTTTCATGTTTATATCACAGCAGATACATGAAACAATATTGAAACTCCATATGAAATCAAATTTGCTTGAGTTATGATAGCTAGATTGAGTGTGTCATACCTCTGGTAGACAGGAACCTAGTTCTCCAAGTACCCAGTTTGCACTAGCAATGAGGTGCGGTACAGAAACAGCTATGGTATACAGTGGCAAAATCCGTGTTCGAATGAGCATTGTTACAAATCCAGATTCTTGATCTTTCAAAAACTGTAAAAGAAAAGAGTTTTACAATATCCTTTTGAAAATTTAACTTCGAAAAACTTAAGCCTTTTTCAACAAAAGGTGAAATGTCCTCACATCTTGCAGACCGCCATATGCCATCAGTACCCCAAAGTAACTGCCATATATGATGATGCAACAAGAATAAGGTGCCATATAATTATTTTTAAGAATATAAACTAAACTAATATATACATGAATAAAGCACTGCTTATAACATGATACTGACAATAAGTACAGGAGGAAAATTAAAGAAAAGCAGAAAATGAAATAAGCTCTATAAAGAGTAAATGACACATACACAACAAAAACTTGTCCCCTTCAACCAAGAACACTTTAAAAAACACAAACAAAAGACACGATCTCCACGAGATATGTATAGGCATCAAATGGGTATAAATTCAGAGAATATAAATTCCATTGACTAAAGTCGGCTAAAAAATTCATTTAAAACTGATTGAAAAACATATAGGCAAAATTATTCAGTATTTCAGAATTACATTGCTAGCAAGGAACGCATAAAAAATGAACAAAGTAATTGGTCAACATAGGATGTGCAATAGATCTTAAAAGTAAGTCCATATAAAAATCTTTTTTTTTGCAATTAATTGATCAGGCAGGAATATACATGTGAAGCATACATAAAAACTCACTCATTTAGGACTTTTTTTTGAGACATGTTGGAATCAGAAGGAATGGGAAATTTAGACAAAAAAGGAAGCACCAATAACTCCCCCATAGAACGGCGCTGATTGCTTCTTTTGTTCTTTTGACCCTTTTTACGTTTGGCTGATAAACTGTCAATGGAAGTCTCCATTGGTGGGCCCTGCAAAAATTAATGACCACATGAACTACGGTAATAACCAAGGGGCATAGCTCAGTAAATTTTTATCAAGAAGTAACCTTTGACATTGAAATAACACCAAGTAAGTTTACTGCACTTTTTCTGGAAGTGAATAAATCCTCCCTCCATCCACAAATTTCATCCTGAACATAAAATTCCAGTCAGAAATCACAACAAATTATGTAAAACAATAGCAAAAAAAATCATGTTCATACTATATCTGAAGGAAGATTCTTCCGTATATACTCATCGGCATCTTCTTCCCACTCTGACATGTCCTACACATTACATTTCCATAAGACATTAATGAGAACATGTCTCTTGAGAAAAAAAGTCCATCCCTGTTGCTTCTACGAAATAAAAACTGACCTTCTCATTCATTACTAATGCTGGGAAGATTGCAGATTCCAATAGAGTTGTAAAATGAGGAGAAACTAACCTCCATCCCTGTGTTAATTGAAAAATAACATATTTAAGACATATTCTGAAGAATATGTAAATTACAAAATTCAAAGCATCCTCACAATTGAAACTGTAATTACAAATAAATTGCAATTGAATAAAATTTAAATAACTTACAGGGCCAGTCTCCAGCACATTTGAAATTACATCAAAACCTAGGGAGAGAATCCTCTCTAAAAGGAAAGGAAGTATCTGCAAGCGGAATGAGACTGTTAAGATTTTGAAATGCCGAAAAGTAAGAAATATAATCATAAAATCAAGGCTGCACAAGTCTAGAATCAAGTTATAGATAACAGAAGATTCGCAAGCCATGTGGAAAATTAATACAAGTGGTTAGCAAATAAAAATGGTGAGATGACACCAGTTAAAGGAAGTATATTCGTTAGAACTTTGGTAGTCCAAGTACTGGAAATAACAAGCATAACCATTATTCAAGCCAACAACAAATCAATTATTAAGAACAAAATTAAGAATATTATCTTACATTGGTATGTTTGCTAAATTTGACTATGGTTAGAGCACAATTTATAATATCTGGCATCAACCTGAAAATGGCGGAGATATATTTCATTATACAATATCAAACATGCTTATATCCAAAAAATTAAAATATTCAGAAACTTTATTACTTGTCAGAATGTTTCCTATGCCGTGTGACGAGGGAAGAGAAAATAAGTAGACTTCTTTTTCCAGACTTCCATCTAGTCAAATATATATCTACTTGAATGACTGTACAATCAAAACTCAGGGAACTCAAAATGCTCATTAGATCCCTACTAAGCGAATTCAGTAGTGGAGCTAAAGTTGATGGCATATAGGACTTTACCTGTAAGTAGGAATGTCAGATTAAAAATAAATTAAAAAAACGTCATATTAATAATGGTATAAAAAATATTTAGCACATAAAGACCGTAAATTCAGAAGGAGAAGAGGAAACTATGCATACACTCGTGAAAGGTTTCTTTTTCACAAGAATAAACAATTTCTCACCAAGGCCATCCCAAACATTTTGGAGACCCTGTTCTAATCTTAAAATTTGAGCACTCAGAATTATTATTAGAATTTAGGACCTCAGAGAAATTACTTACTGCCATTCTAATCTACTTGTTCGGATATGCGGTACGGAGCCCTTAAGGTATTCAATAAATATACATAGTCGGTACGTTATATCGATAATCAGTACACAATGAATAAAAAATTCAATAATATTTACCCCAAAAAAATAAAATTATCAACAACAAAGTAAGTGTTGAAAAATATTAATATATCATTAATAAAAATTAACTTTGACAAACATAATTTGTTAACAAAAATTAAAAGCTCAATTTGTATGTCAATCAAGTGTTAAATAAGTATATTTTATATTTTTTATTAGTGATTAGTAATTTATAATAAAATACACTGATGATAATGTTTTAAAAAATGTAATTCAATTTTAAGAAAAGAAGAGGAAGAAGTAAGTAGTTCGAAAGTGATGGGTGAAAAAAAAGAAAAAGATAGACCGAAAGTGAAAAGAAAAGAGATTTGCAAATGTATACATAATAAAGAAGCGCTGACCATCTTCCACAACCAAATACAGTAATAAAACTTTAGTGATTAATCAGAGAGAAATTTAGGCCCTGATCCAATTTAATTTTGAGGCCCTGTGCAAAGGGCCTTGTTGTGCGGCCACAGGGCCGGCCTTGCTTCTCGCAACGCAGCAGCAACTGACATGTATCAAGACTTACTTTAATAGCTATTCCTAGTTCCTAGTCTAAAAAAAAATTACAAACTGTTGAAAGATCAAATTAGAGAAAATTAACCAAATTGAGAAATACTATGTTCAAGGACATTAGCTTAAATTACTCAACAAACAAATGGTCAGCCTTCCATCTCAATTTCATCCACATATAATTTAAGGAAAGCATGCGTTGTTATGTCATAATGAACTGTGCAGAGCTTTGCATGTCAATATGGAATTTAGAGAATAGTAAATAGTTTATTATGTGTTATTGAGCTAGGCTCTCTTCTATACTCTTCACATTTGAACGAGAAAGACATTCTCATAGTATTAAGTCTGTTGACATGGTTCAAAAATCATCTTTCAAAAGCAACTCTGTAGTATGGACATGACTTGTGTGAAAAAATTCAAAAAAATTGGAAAGAATTTGCATTGAGACTTCAGAAAATGCCAATTGAAGCTGATAGAGCAAAAAATTAACAATGTCGAGTCATTAGACATTAATAACAAAAACTATTCCACAAGTGGAAAAACATCAGGAAAAAAACCAGAAAATAACTGAATAATGTTGTTTGGATTAGATGCTTTAGCATATAGACATGTCAAACCATTACTTATGTATATCAACAAGACAACAACTATAAACATGGCAAACCATTACTTACTGCAAAATGTAGGCATTTGCATATTGTGAGGACGGCTTTCTCCATTTCTCTGTCTGCTCTGTCATGGTTCGCTACAGCCTGACCCATGCATCATAAAATCAATCGGAAGTGAAGTTCATGAGAAATAGCGAGTAAAGCAAAAAAACAAAATATACCTTTCCAACAAATTGATGAAATACACCAAGCAAGGGCACGAGAATTTCCTTGGATACGAGCTCCAATTGCGGTGGTACTGGCTCCTTCGGGACTTTGGGATTCAAAAAATACTGCAAAAAGAAGTGCATTAAGATATAAGGTAAAGCACCCCATTCTTCTTCAAAAAAAGGTAAAGCACTCCACTAAGTGTCGGCTACATGGATCAAATTACGACATAATTTTCTATCATATACCATATTTCATTCCAACTCATTGATCTCTAGATCTTTCTAAATAGTTTCTCTTGTAGTTTTTTTAGTTCTCCCTCCGACTCTAATAATCTGACTACCCTCAATTTGATCTACTCTCCTTACGTATACAAAGATTTTACACAAAGTGTTTTATTATAAGTGACAAGCATTCATTTCACCTAAAAAGCACATCGTGAACAAATTACATAGATTAACAGAAATTTCCAAATTATCAAAACCACCAACTGTGAATTTCGATTACCTGAAAGGGTCTGAGAAGCGCATGAAGAACAATAAGTGCATTGATGGTATTCCATGTGGAGTTTGAACCATTGATAAGATGGCTATTCTGAATAGCAGATTGCAGATTCGGCACAAGTTCTGGCCATAAATTATGTTTCACAAAATCCGCGGCAGCAACAATTCGGAACTGCCACATTAAAAAATCTCAGAACATAAATAAATAAACAAATCAAAGCAAATCCAATTAAAATTAGAAATAACAAATAAAAAAAACACGAACCACTTCAACTAAAATCTTGAGAACAGGAAATTCAGCTCGAAGCAAAGCTTGCATAAGCTGATCTTTAAACTCCTTGCTAACATTTGAAGGCGTGGCGCCAGTACTATCAACATTGCGGCGCGTGTGGTTTTTGAGATAAGTAGCAGCAGCGATTTTCTGACCTTGATTTTCACCTCCTGTTGAGAATTGAGAATAAGATCAATTGAAAGTAGATAGAGAAAAATGAATCGGAGGTGGAGGATGAAGAATTGGGGAAATTACCGACGGAAATGGAGAGGAGATGGAAAGGGAAGTGAGGAGCTACGGAGAGACGGTCGAGCTCGGCGGTGGAGGTGTGAACGGCGGTGGCGTCGGGGCTGAGGGTTTGGTTGAGAAGATGAGCGATGAGAGTAATCTCCGCCATGGAAATTCGCGGTGTTGCTCGGAGATACTTTTCGCAATCTGAAAACCCTAGTTTCAGTCTAAACGTATTGGCGGGAAGGGAACATTTCCCAGTATATATATCTTGAAAAAAAAATAAAAATATTTTGTAATAATTATGCCGTAAAAAGGAAAAAAAAAATATTTGAAATCAAATTTTTTTGATGGAGATGCGGGGGATCGAACCCCGTGCCTCTCGCATGCAAAGCGAGCGCTCTACCATTTGAGCTACATCCCCACGTTGAAATTATTGCCTCTTTACAGTACTGATACTATGTTTTCTAAAAGCGGACAACAAATTGCACATAACCATTCGTTTTGTTTTTCTAATAAACAGCATACTGGGACTGAGGTACTTCTTCTTTTCAGTTTTCAGCCTTAGAGGCTTCCAAATTAATAAGATTTTCAGATTTATACAAGCGCTAATAGAAAGCTCCATCCTCCTTTATAGTACTTTTTTTCCAAATATATTAGCATTGATCGATTCATATATTAAAGTTTAAATTAAGTGTTATCATGTCTATATCCTATCATGTCTTTATCCAATTTCATATCATATCTTGTCTCTATCATATCATGCGCACCAAACGGACCCTAAAATTTTAACAGTCATCCATGACAAATTTTTAATGATATATTAATAGTATAGGTACATTCAAAATTGAATATGAACGTGAACAGTGAGCCTTGATTTCTTGTAGCAAGTAAAGTGAGTTTTGCCTTCATGGTATTTGTTATTGTTAGTCTCAAAATTCAATATTGATTTTGAGCGAATTGATTCTGATTAAAAGTGAGTCGAAAGTAAAATGATTTGTGTTTGGATACATTATGTAAAAATAAATTGAAGTACAAATGTATGTTTAAAAATCAATTATAAAATCAAAAACTACAAACTTTGACTTCAAGTTGAATCAATTCTCGGGCAAAGTTAATTCTACTCGAAAGCAAACAAATTGTAATGGTTTCCACAATTGATAGTGTAATAAAATGGATAATTGAAAATTAACTATTCAATCAAAAATAAAAGTGATAGATTAGAACTCAATTAAATTGTGTTATTAGTACAAAAAAGAGAATAAAAGAGACAAGAGAAGACTAAGTCTAAAGACTTAAGTCATTACTCTACAAGAGAGTCTAAAGGGAAAGAGAGGAGAGAAACTTCATAATTTTCTTCACCCCTTTTTGTTAACCATTGCTCCCTTTTATAGAAGGTTAAGAGAATATTTTCTTGTTAGAATTATCTCTTAATTGTTGGATCAAGTGACATATGTCCCTTTTCTCTAACTAATTGTTGAGTTCACTTTGGTGACTTGGCTTTACTTATATTTGAATCATAACACAAACATGTCAAATCAATTAGAATCAATTTTGACTCCTTAAAAGGGGAACCAACCATACAAACGTAATTTACCAATAATCAATCTAAATGAAAATTTAAGAGTGGTTTCATATGAATGTAGGCACTAGGCAGTATATCATTCAATTACGTCATATATGAGCAAGGAGTAGACTCACATTTATGTTGTAGATCGGTAACATGAGGGCAACCAAAAAAATAAGTCTGTTGTATAGATAAAATGGAATAATTGGCTTGAATGGCACATAATTATGATGGTCATTCTCTGTTATGTTAAACTAAAATGAAGTAATAGTTGAACGATTAAATTAGTCCATTTGTCATCATACTCATTGTGAACATGTAAAAACAGAAAGAAAAATGTGTCTTTTTGGAAAACTAATAGTCTCAATTCACAAAACGTACAATTACACAAGCTCTCTTCATTGCCCACCTACAAAAGGAGTCGAACACAACTAAACTTAAAATTGATCTCAAAGTAGCCCTACCACCATGTGAAGAAAAACTACAATAAGCAAAACCACTTGGTGCCTTGTCGAAAGAGCATTGTACACTCCCTCTGATATCATGCTTCCAGTTCCAGCAGCTGAGATACAAAATAGAATACAAAAACTAACAGTTAATATTAACCTAACAAGTGACAACTAAGATAGAACTTAGTATTCTATACAACCCTATTCATATTAACTAGCACCAAATGATTCAAAATCCAAAGAAGAAACAAGTTGCTTACCACATTCCCGTGTTGAATTAGTGAAACTTGAGCAGAGACAAAGAAGACCTTCAGTATCAGTATCAAACCCACAAATTCCACCAGATTGTTTACAACTTTCACATCCAGTATCAGGCACACTAAAAGAAAGTTTAATCCCATAAACCCAATCCAAAGGACCAACACCCCTCAATTTATCACTATTAAACACACTAGTATAATGTGTACAATCCAAAATATTCATACTCATAAACTTCACAGTATTATAGCTCGTGAAACAGCAAGGTGGTGAGCTATTTGTCATCAAATGAAACACCCTAAAAGCATTGCAACCACCGTAAAGTTCATCACAAGTGTGTCCTTCAAAGTTGAAACAAAGATATTTGTAATGGTTAAGAACAGGAGAGTCTATAGAGCAATTTAACAGAACAAAAACAGTGTCCTGTGATGGAGGGATAATAGCAGATTGAATATCTGTCATGAGAAAATCATGGTGTGGTTGAAGAATGGAGCATGTGGACATTGATGGGTCGTAGAGTACCATGGTTTTTTTGTTGTAGTCAATGGATTGGACTTTGTAAGAACCAGAAGGAGTTTGAAAGAATAGCTCAGTGGTTGTGCAGTTGAACATGTTTCTGAACTGTGGTGCTCCACAACCATCTTCTAAAGCGAATGGGTAGTTTATGGGAATGGTGCCACATGAGGTTTTGCAGGGTGAGAGTGTGTGAATGGGAATGGCTTGTAGTAGTTGTAGATGGTGGAGTGTTAGTATAATGAGTTTGAAGATTGTGAATGGTGTTAGAAGATGATGCATGATTGACAAGTTGGAAATTTTAGCAGAGAAAGCAAGGAAAAAAAGTATGGCTCGGAGGGTGGTTAAAAGGGTAATAACTTTGGGGTGGAAATGAACGCGTAAATTACTCGAGCATGGGTTTGAACTTTGAATAGCTTTATGAACGTTGGACACAGGTTGTGATGCACTTGATAGGTGGGATCCACATGTTGAAAATTTGAACAAAGTGAATACTTGTGATCAGCTATCAATGTTTTTGTTTTAAGAGCATTGGAATGCGTTGCTGCTCGGAATCTATTCCACATTTCCACTAGCCTAGCCATTCGGTAAATTTGATAGTACTACATTATGATACTGAGTTTGGCAGGAACAGACCCACACGAGCATATATAGTACTACATTATATATGCTTATATTTTATTTTTGAAATAATTATATATGTTCATGTTTTTGACAAAAATTATATACATTTATATATGAAGTTTTATCAGACGGAATTTTTTTTTGAAGGTAATTGCTTCCGAAATTATGAAATGATGTTTACCAAAACATATGTTATTATAATTATGTTGAAAGAACGTTAAACAGAAAAGCTATGGATGTTTTAGTGGTTGGGAGCGTTTTCTATAATAGGAGCAATAATAGGAGGGTCACAAGTTCAACTCCCACTGATGCTATTTTTTACAACCGGTCCAAGTTTTAAAACTATGGATTGCATAGTTCTTAAAAAACTATATGATTTAAAAAAGAAAAAGAAAGAAATGCATTCTTGAAGAATTGTTTAAAAACTTAAATTTTCTAATAAATTCATAAAGAACTCAACGGTGATGCATCCTAGAAGGATTAGACAAGTAAATCGATGAGATTTATTATATTGTTTTTGAAGAACTCAAAAGAATTCAATAATTTTACATCCCCGAAGGATTGCCAAAATTAGTCACAATGTTCATGATTTCTTAACATACACTTGTTTAGCATACACTATGTTAATTTTAATGTGTATTTTATTATATTATAATCTTATAATTGGTAGTATTTTAACGTGCACAAGCAGTCACGTTTTTTTCAATGTGTATTTTAAAACTATTAACTTACCCTACGTTACATTATATATGTAGTTAGTAGCTACTATTTTGTGTAATAGTATGATCATAGTAGCCGTTTTTTTTTAAAAAAAAAATATTATTAATTATTATATTTCAAATCCATGCACATAAATATTTATGCACGTTACAGTACAAAATCTGTTTTCTTTATATCATTAATAATATCATTATTGTTTTATACGGTAGAACAAATATTAGTTATATTTTAATTAATTTTCTCTTTTACAATTTTCTTCGTCGTCATTTTAATGATGCACTTAAGAATAAATACCATAATGTGAAAGATCCCCTTGTGCTCTCCAATAAGTTGAAAGAAATATATCTTTTCACCAGAAGTTGAAAAATAATGAAAAGAATGAAAAGGGAAAAGGTGGACAGAGTAGAAAAACAAATGAGAATATCTGTTGTTATCGATGTGGAGAAAAAGGTTATTGGTCTCGTACATGTCATATACCAAAGCATTTGGTTGACCTTTACGAACAATCACTAAAAGAAGTTATTTTATTTTTATGATAATAATAGTTATTTGACTTGTATAACTGTCATATTTTTCTTTGTTGTTCTAGTTAAATTCCGGAAGAATTTAACATTGAAGCATCCGTGAAGAATTGCTCAAACAATGAAGATCTTTTATGATATAGTTATTGAAGAACTATTTTTCTTTTAATATTAAAACATCTATAGAGGATTGGTCAAAGAATGAATATTTTTTCCGTTGTTTATATTGATTTGAGATTTAGTTCTATAAGAACTAATAATTTAACATCACTCGTTTGTGAAATATTCAAAATAAAAATATTGTGATTTCTCATTGTCATTGTTGATGGAGGTTTGTGGTTGAGTTCTCGAATAACTAGATCTTTGTTCACAATTGAAATATATAACATCTATTTGATCTTAGTATAAGTTAGACAAAATAAAATTATTGAAAAATTTGTCCCTTAAATATGCTCCTGAAGTAGCGAAATTGAGAAAATAATATAAAAAATTGATATAGTAGATATTATCATTGATATGATCATCTGAAGATGGTAAAAGTTCATTATTTGTGACTTATGATGATTATGATCTTTACTACCAATGAGTTCTCACAAGACATATAAATAAGAGGTATTGCCATCTTTTTGCATATTTGACACTCATAGTTTGTGCTCCACATGGTTTTTTCAAATGAAATAGTAAGTATTATAGTTGTCAATTTTGCATTATTGTTATTTTTAATAGATTAAGATTTAAGAACAATATTGTGTTGAGTTGGAAATCTTTTTAGTTGACAAAATAACTATAAATGAGATTTGAATTATTGATTCCTTCTAAAAGTATGTTCATGCTATTTCGAAGTCTCAAGCAAGTATTATTCTTAGAACTTGTCTTCACTAAGGAGACCTATTATTTTATGTATATTTTGTTGGATATTGTTTGTAAATGAAAGATGTATTTTGTAAAAGACTATAAAAATGATTGAATGAGTGATATAAAGAAACTAGTCGTAGTTTTACATTTAACACTACAAAAATTATCGAAGGCTCAAGAAGAGCCAATATGTTGTTATACGAAGGAATATAATTACACATTAAGAATGTAATATATTCCTCTATGTCTCAAAACTTCAAGGATATCATTCTAAATGGATATCATATTGAAATAAGAAATAAAGAAGATATTGAATATCTCTATATTATGAGACATATTTTGGATAAAATAAGTGCAATGAAAAGGTTACACGTCTTTTCCTTTGAATAATACTACACTTATATTAGTGAAATTGAGACACATATTATTGTAAACTAGAAGTTTACGAGTTAAGTTAAGAAAATGAGCTAAAAATTGCTACTCCATCGTAATTGTTATTGTTATTTTAAAAAATTTCACGACATTGCCAATGTTTTTTTTTTTTCCTTTCACATAATTAATTAATTAACGTAATGTTACCCTCCATGCAACCGGTTGCATAGTTTTTGTTTAAATCCTTACTTTATGCCTCTTAAACGTTGGGAAGTGATATCAACACAGAGGCTCCACAACAAAAATATCAACTCAAGTAAGTAAAGAAGTTTGAAATTTAAAATGAATTTGGGGGTGACACGAATAATATTAAGAAATAGATAAGGGACCCAACTACAATTTATGAAAGTGGAATTTGAATTGAAGCGGGTCATCATCCTTCATATTCTGCTCTTCAAATCTAACAACACCATTAACAATGATTCCAAACCAGAGCTCAATCCGCATTAACACCAAAATGCAGAAGGAAACACCAACTACTTCTACTCGAAACACCAATCGAAGAAACCTTCAAATCGAAACAAATGAGAACGAATTCGAATCTCAGAACCCAATCAACTTTCCACCACCACGAACACCGTTAAATTCAATACCCGATCCATCTCAGTATCACGAACCTGAACTTCTTCGTCATGCTCGTTCTTCTTCCGATAGGTTCGGGAACACTCCTTCCGTTCGGATTCCAAAGCCTCATTCCGAACCTAACTCTGCTCAGAGCACACCTGCTAGAAATTCTTCTCGAGTTTCGCTCGGCGGAGGAGGAAGTAGCAGAGTGAGCTTAGGAAAAGGATTTCTAAAAGGAACTGAAATAATTTCAACGGAAGTTCAGCATTTTGAACTTAAACATGATCCTTCGTTTTGGATGGATCATAATGTACAGGTACGTGTTTATCTTCTTTTTCTTCTTATTCTTCTATTGTAGTTTTGTTTGTGTTAAATTAGGGTTTTGTGTTTATTAGGTGTTGATAAGGATTCGACCGTTGAGTACCATGGAGAAGCTTTCACAAGGAAATGGAAGGTGTTTGAAACAGGAAAATGCTCAGACTATGGTTTGGCTTGGTCATCCTGAAACAAGATTTACATTTGATCATATCGCCTGTGAAACCTTATCACAGGTGCATCTCGAATCTCAAATTTAATTTTGTTACTGTATTAATTGTATTAATGTTGTTGGAAGCAAATTTGTGAGTTTTTTGGAGTTGCTATTTTTAGCCTAGTGAGTTCAATTTTGAAATTTGAAATATGAAATAGAGAAATTTCAGTATGGGAAATTGGCGTGTTGAACGGAAATTGAAACAAATGCTTATTTTAGTTGTGAACTGGTGTAGGAGAATCTTTTCAGAGTTGCAGGAGTGCCCATGGTGGAGAATTGCTTGTCTGGTTACAACAGTTGTATGTTTGCTTATGGTCAGGTATATCACTGGAGAGGATTTCTTGACTCGCTCTTTTGCTACGAGTTGTTGTGTATTGGTATCTTTTTTTTGCTGAAGTTGCGGCTGATTTTTGCAGACAGGTAGCGGAAAAACATATACCATGATGGGTGAGATCAAAGAAACACAAGGGTGTTTGGATGAAGATAGCGGGATAACACCAAGAGTTTTTGACTATTTATTTATGAGGATTAAAGAGGTGTGATACTTAGAACAATGTTTCCATGTTAATAGCATGTTCATTTCAATTTTATTTTATTTAATGCGGTTTCTAAGTCATTGTTATTGCTATTTTTATCTTTTATGTAGGAAGAAGAAAATATGAAAGATTGTAGATTGAAATACACTTGCAAATGTTCCTTTTTGGAGATATACAATGAGCAAATAACTGATCTTCTAGAACCTTCATCAACAAATCTCCAAGTAATCCACAATTTCCTGTATCTATTTTGATTGCAATAGTTGTTATTGCTTTGTGTCTAACAAATTTCAAATTCAATATTCTCTTTGTAGCTCAGAGAGGATATGAAGAAGGGGGTATATGTTGACAACCTTACTGAACATAGTGTGGTCACAGTCAATGATGTTCTGAGGCTTTTAGAACAGGTGAGATTTTGTGGTCAAATATATTTGCAATTTGAACTTACCGTTATATTTTATGTATTGGTGCTTGAAGCTTGCTCATGTTTGGCCATGATGTTATTCTCCTACAAAATATAACAGGGCACTGCAAATAGAAAGGTGGCTGCAACTCATATGAACTGTGAGAGCAGTCGATCTCACAGTGTTTTCACTTGCATTATTGAAAGCCGATGGGAGAAAGAT
>Ga0099826_10001657_pt1 | contig 13627 bp, 9 predicted proteins | sample Mtrugardesep15_FD_76830 | JGI IMG/M metagenome (GOLD analysis project Ga0099826, IMG submission 76830) | Root nodule microbial communities of legume samples collected from California, USA - M. trunc garden sep15 | ecosystem: Host-associated > Plants > Roots > Nodule | place: USA: California... | reverse complement strand
TCTAAGCATGCATTTACTATAACTAATTGGCAATAATTGATATTACTTAGTATTAAACGTGCTTAAATGTATCTAATTAATTATGAAGTTTAACTTAAAAGCATAAAAAAAAAGAACCGGTCCGACCAACTACTCAGCCGAGTCACCGGTTTTGACCGGTTTTTGCCGGTTTTGACCGGTTCTCGCCGAGCTATTTACATGGCCGATCCGAAGTCCTGCTCGAACCGGCCTACCCACCGGTTCACGGTTCGACCGGTCCGACCGGCCGGTTCGAGCCGAGTTTCAAAACTATGAATATATGAATGTTTTCGACTAGATATAGAAGACATATTCTTATCTAAATTCGAATTAACGAACTAGGTAAGCCATATCGTACACCAGAAATCATAAACATTCCCATTGTGTGGAAGATTCATGAGCATAATTATCTTTGTGTTGTGGCAAGTGGCCACTTGCTTGTCCAAATTCGCTTTCTCCTTCCGTGGTCCTTGTTATCGCTTTTTCAAGAAAACGAAGTATCTGTAAGTATATAATGTTAATTGGATGACTCACAGATTTTGAGCAAGTTATTTACAAAATCATAAAATCTACAAACATCACTTATACCGGGCAGCACTTATACCAGAGTCACTATTATAATACTTACAATGGACCTAAGTAAAGAGTTATTATGCTTACAAATAGGGGTTGCAAAATGGATCGAATCCGTTAGAGTTTAGACGACTCTGTTTAACCTGTTGATCTAGGTGATTTGAATTGATTTTTTGAACTCGATTTCTTCTATTGGCTCGTTTTGTTTAACCCTATGAAAAAGTGGGAGCGGTGATAGGGTGGATCGAACCGATCCACGAGTTAGTTAAAACAAATTGTCAAAATTTTTTCATGTTTTTATCGAGAAATTTTGCGATCCATAACACAAAATTATTAGTCTACTACTCTTAATTATTTTGTTAGAGTTCTTTGGCAATGTCATCAACAAACAAATCATGTCAATAATTCTATTCTTTTAGGTATAAAAGTACAAAATTATGATTCATGTGAATGGAAAAATGTAAAATATTAGTTTGACGGTGTGACATGCAAACTCCCCAAGGGAAAAGGTGGGGTGATAATTTAAACCGTGCTACCTAAGGTGGCACGCCCCACCCACTTTTCGACGGGTTAAAAGCAGGGCGGGCGGACTTGCTCTGTCATCCCTACTTACGGATGAAAATGATTGTCGGCATACTACTGTGCACAATATTTTAAAGTGTTACCTATAGTTTAAAAAAGTGCACTACTAATTGTGGTTATTAGACCTTCTACTTAACGGAGGAGGAGAGTTAGAAATCAATATGTGACAACGAGTTACACTTTCAAGGATCGGCCCTTCTATGTCGCTTAATCAAAAGAAGAAATATTATTATATGTTGACTTATGCCTAATATTAGATAGATCCGACAAATCTTTGAAAGAATCAGCTATCATCTTAGAATTTGAGTTGAACCTAACTTAGTATTACAAACCCAATTTGTAAGATGAGGAACACTTTCACTTATAAACATAGATTCCATCTTTGTCTCATCTAATGTAAAACTATTAACAATACTTCATAGTTTCATGCAAAAAAGTATAGTTTTTCTACGATATTTCTTTGAGTACAATTTTCCTACAATATTTTTTATACATTCTCTTTACCAAATGTAATCTCATTTGAGATTTGTCAGAACTAAATATAGATACTCTCTCAAACAGAATTTGAACATGTTGTGAGAATTCTACCTCTTCCATTTAGACGAACTCCAGTTAACAATTTTCTACTTTTTTTGTTGTTAACTCATCATGCAGGGCATTCTTATCACTTGAATCTCTCTATATCTCTCCCTCAAACTCAAACCATCAAAACCATCTTATTGTTATTTTTAATGTATTTTAAACTTTCCATTGATTGTAAGTTTAATAGGCATGTATGCATGTGTTCACAAAAGAATGGTTCTCCTCCCTAAAAAGAGTCGCTTCACAATATTGTTTTAGGACGTATAAGGTTCATTTTTGTACAAATACAACGTTTAATAAGTACTATTTCATTACATTAAAAGATCTAAAAATGGAATTAAGTTTAATTGGAGCTAAATATATAGATCAAGCATGCAGCTAACTTATAACTAAACAATACAAATTATGATTAAATGAAATATTTAATCAATAATTTGTGCTGGTTGTAAGTAATAAATGAATTAAACAATGAGGATGTTTGCAATGGGATCGTTATCTGGCAGAAGCATCTTAGAGTTGAGCAAAGTGAACAATGTGAGAGAAAGAGAGACAAGAACAGAAAGTGCCAAGAGAATGATCATTAGGATATGAGAAACAGTTCCTTTGACTTGTTGTGCATAATTTGTGGAAGCCAAAGCAAGTACGGTAACAGGAAAGGAGTAAGCCCACCATGCAACATTAAACCTTCTCATAGATCTCTTGAATAGGGCTGGCCTGCAAATCTGTTTAATTCAACATAAATTTAATATTAATCAATATTTTAGGCAAGACCTTGAATTTTATGTTACTTAATTAATTATTAGGCAATCAAACAAATTATTTTTCTGTCCTTTCAAACAAATTGTAATTTTTTTACTTCTAAGCCTACTCTCTCTGTAGAGATTAATATTTAGAACCGGATAAATTCAAACTTATCAATTGTCGTTAAGCCGTAAGAGACTAAAACCATATCATTCAAAATACTAATGTGTTAAAATGATTCTGCATTTTCACTTGAAAATAACATGACTTGACGTTGGAGTTGGACAGATTGTATGAAAACGTGTTAAGAATATGATGCGAATTATATGTTAGTCAACTATAATGTCAATTAATAAGGACCTTTCCATCTTGTACGTCCAATTTACAGCAAAAAATCAAGTAGTGCAACAAATAAATAAGTGCATGTACTTATAATTGATATGGATATTCTATATTGTACGGCAGCCTACCAGATTTTTTTTTGTAAAAAGCCAATTAGTGTTGACTATGGCCTGTTTTGTCTAAAAAGCCAAACTACAAGGTGAATGTCTTTTTCATATGGTATAGACTTTAAGGAAAAATTATATTTAAATAAAAATTAAGAAACATTACTCCAGCTGTAAACCTTGTCATTACTTGAGGAAGAGGTCGCAGAAATTGAGAGAACTACCTCAATTTTGAAATATTTAATAAATCATTATCTTCCTAGGGAGATTTATTTTGCATGCATGAAAACAACAACTACACTTTAAATTAGGGTCTATCTATCCAAAATTATAAGTGACTATAAAAAATTATCCATATTATTATAAATCGTTATAATATCAACGAAATATTAATGTTTTTTTTTCTATCATACTTTGTAATTTTTTCTATTAAGTTCTATTAATTTTGTAAAGGTACTCTTTAAAACAATTTTAGTAGTCATATTAATTAATTTTGCTTAGAAAAAAATTAATTAATGAATGAATGATATATACCAGGGACATGAAGAGGAATAGGGACAAAAAGAATAGCATCTTGGAAAGAGTATCAAAATCTCCAACAATAGATTCCCAAGCCAAACTAGCCACACCAGGTGCTGCAAAGAACAAGAAGAAAACTGGCCTTAACAACGCAGGAAGACGATCACCACCAGACAACCTTTGATAAAGTGTTACAAACAAGACCAAATAATGCACCATCCCTAATGAAAACAAACACATAGCACTTTCTTTCCAACCCATTTCTGCCGCAGCTTGTGCTCCAACCAAATTTCCTATAACCGATAAATGACTCGTTGGATTCGCCACCGTTGTTAAGAATGATCTCTTTCCTTTAGTAAACCACTGACCGTAAATTTTAACATCGAGAACAACCACAGGAACCGTGAAAACCCACCATAGAATTAAATAAGTAGTGGTTTTGGGAGCTATGAATGGTGCTGATTGAAGTAATAGAAACCATGAAATCCATGGAGCGAAAAGATAGTTAACTCCTACATGGTGTAAGAATTCTTCTTTTACCATCTTAAAGAAAAATAAACATCTTAAGAGGTAAAGAAGAGAGAGTAATGCGAGTATACAAAAAGACATAGACCATAGTACTATGAAAACAGAAGAAGGAAGCATGCTAAGCACGTGTCTTGATTTGCTTGTGTCGTTTGTTGGATCAATTAATGTTTTCCATAGTAATGCTTGGCCACCAAGTGAGAGGCTAATTCTGAAATAACCTGCATGAAGTTTTTTTAGTATACATGTTAAGGATCTTATTAAGGATCGTTTTGTGACCATTAACGAGGTTGATTTTTGGTTATTGTGGTTTGTGGTGTTTTTTCCTATGATGACAAGCTCAATGTTTGATTTGGAAATATTTTGGGTTGCACATTCCATGTTGATTTTCCTATTGTCAAACTCATACAACAATTGTGCTATTAAGGGGATTTATATTTGTGGATTGTGGTGTGCGCATATTGCTTAGTACACATGCAATGATTTTATAGTAGGGGAAGGTAAGACCACAAGCGTGAGGGTGGACGCAAGTGGTTTTATTAAAATCAAAAAATTTGTTAAAAGTTTGAAAAAAATGGAGAAAACGTTTTGTTATGACTATAAGACAAAAGTGGTCCATTTGAATTCAAAAAAGAGAGATAAAAATGGTCTATTCTGGTTGTCTTCGTACATTGTGAGCGTATAATCCATTTAGTAATTGTAATTTTATTTTTAAAATTTATCGTTTTTTGCCATTCTAGTAATTATGATTATTTCATCTAGAAATTAGAATCTATAAAAAAAATTGTGTTTGTAAAAAAAAATCGACTAAACCTATATGTTAATTATGCAACTTGAGTTTTAGTAAAAAAATAAAAAATAAATTAGGCAACTTCAGTTTTTAAGGGTTTAGTTGGGAGTTTAGAGGAAATTAGAATAGGGAGTACTTTGTAGGAGGGGGAGGAAGGAAACGCAAAGAGAGAATTCCTCAATTTATTTGAGTGTTTTTTAATGTAATGAAAATACTTATTAATAATATTACACTACTTATTAATAATATTACACTATTACTATTCCTAGCATATTCATTTTTTCCCACGTTCTATTTTTTTTCAAAAATATATATGGGTTTTCAGATTATAGAATATGATACGAATTTTCTCCTGTTTTGAGATAAAAAAAAGAGTTTTTCACCAATTTGGATTATATAATCTAAACACTCAAAAATAGGGTGCATTCCTTCTTTTTTTTTCGCGTTATAAAATTCAAACACCCCTAAACACCCATCTTATGCCAAAATTTCAGTGGAAAATGGTTCAAATTATATAATTTGAATCGTATAAACACAAAGACTGAGCATGCTTGTAACATGGATAACCATATTAAGAACAAAAGTAATCATTCTAACTCACACTCGTCTCTCAAAATTCAAAATTTTATCATTTAAACTCATTTTTCAATTTTTTTTAGTTTTTCATATTCTCATAAAAATCCGGAAAAAAATTGCATTAGTTTTAAAATCCGAAAAAATTGCATTAGTTTTATTTAATTTTTAGAAATTTTCGATGGTATTTTTTATACTTTTTTGATTTTATTTAATAAGTTTTATCATTTTTACTGTTGTTTTTAAAAGAAAAATTCACAACCGCTGAAATTAGAGAGATTTTGATTTCTGCTAATGTATAAGTGGGTTTCAGATTCTATAATCTGAAAACATCCAAATGTGTCATACACCCCATAAAAAGTCAACATTTCATATTATATAATCTGAAATGAACCTTTTTCCCTCCAAAAGTTGATTTTTTATGGGCTGTTTGACACATTTTGGATTTTATAATCTAAATTGACTAAAATTGTTTTGGATTATATAATCAAAACTGTATCAGCACACATTTGACACTTTAAATTGCTCTAAACGACATACACGTGCATTCGTAATATAAACATGCTATAAACGATAAGAAAGAACACAATTTTCACAACATAGAATTTAAAACATAAATTATCCGATTGTTACAAAACAACAAAAAAAGTTCAAAAATAAAATCAACAACATAGAATTCAAATGTTACATCAACCACATAAAATCAACAAAACAGGAAAAGAAATGCTCAATCAGCATAAAATATACAAAACAGAAAGGAAAAAAATGCTACTGTACAATTCGGATTTTAAAATCCAAACTGGACCAAACTGCAACAGTCCAGTTTGGATTATATAACCCGAAGGGCATTTTGGAAAAAAAAAGGGATTATAGCATGTTAAAATTACGAATGCACGTGTATGTCGTTTAGAAGCAATTTTAAGTGCCAAATGCATGCTGATACAGTTTGGATTATATAATTCAAACTTCCAAACTAAGTTTGGATTATATAATCCGAATGACATTTTTAAAAGAAAAAATAAGACGTACGAGAATGCAGCAGGGTGGAAAAAGTAATAGTCTAATATTGTGTTAGATACAAAAGAGGCCCAAATATATTTTGCAAAAGTGGACCGATTTGTCAACCTCATGGCTTGGATATTTTGTTGCAAAGTCCAAAAAGGATTCTGAAACAGTCCTAAATTTACCTTGTGTACCGTATATCTGTACTTTCATACCAACAGACCACTAAAAATTCAAATTTTGCCTTTTTTACATTTAAATTTTTACACCTTCATTTTCAACATTTCAGGTATGCAAAAAATTTCTGGTTTGTTAAAAATCCCAAAAAACTATAATATACATTTCAGGTTTACAATTTAATTTTTTGGAAAACTATAAAGAAAAAACATTTCCCATCTGGTTAAAATTTCCGAAAAAACTTATATTTCACATCTCAGAAAATAAAATCGAAAGCTATAAAAATCCTTTCATGTGTGATTAAATTTTTCGGAAAACATATGGCACATTTTTTAAAATAGAACCAAAAATTTGTATTATAGTTTTCTAGTTTAGTAATTATTTTTCTAAAAAATAAGATATTCTATTGTTTTTGGTTTTTTAGCGGATACGTACATATCCTTAAAAAAAAAAGGATATGAACATGCTTTAGATATGCAATAAAGACTAGTCATATGTAGAGACCTCAACTTCATTCAAACATACAGAGAGGTTTGATAGACGGGAAGCTCCAACAAGTTGGGCTCGGGGGGTTGAATTTTATTGATTAATTCATTTTCATGCAATTGTATTCAAATATAAATATAATCATATCAATTAACTTAAAGATTGACCTAATGATGAAGACTTGAGATCAAAAGATGTGCTTATTTATAGGTTTTAAAGTCGTTTGTTAATGGATGATAGAATTGATTTTCGAGATTGACCTAAAGAATAATTAATAACACTATTTTTCTAATACTCTCTTCAACAACTTCTTTTTGTTAAATGAAATGAGTTTCACACAAAATGGTATCAATAACACCTAAATGGTTTGCTTGATATGATAATGAATATTAAAAAAAATGTGAAACGCATTTTTTTTAGGAAGTTAATATTTTTAGACTAAACAGACAAAAAATACCTAAAGAGATCATAATCGCAGGTGCGCCTGATCAAATGTAACATTCTCTCTTTCAAAAAATAAAAATAAAAATGTAACATTGTCTCCTTTTTAAATGGTTAAAATTAACAAGTTCTATTGTACCAAAAAAAAAAATTAACAAGTTCTCAGTCCTGCGCAGTACCCCACTTGTTAGCGGAGCCCGTGTGCAAGTTCCATATGGACGACAAACAGAAGCATTTATAATTCCTGTCTTGTGTCTGGCCAAATTTTGCATCTCTAGTGTTGACCTCTCCACAAAAATGGTTTTCTAACATCTTCATGAAATAATAAATTTAATGAAAATGTTAACGACCGTCTTTGGAACACTTGTTAAAAGTTTTAAATGGTAATTTTTTATGAAAATTTGAGTATTCAATGCATCAAAAATTGAACTATTTAACTTTTTTAAAAAATAATTTTCTAATTTAAAATGTTTAAAAAGTATTCTGGAGGCACTCGTTAACAAAACCATAAATTTAATTATCCATCGGTTATCATTGTATTCTATATAGTTAGTCAATCACATAATCATTATAATTTTTAGGTGAAAGACAAGCCATGAGAAGTGGAACTTGTAAACCAATCTTAAAATACGCAAATTAGATACACCACACACGCAAGAGTCCACGACTTAGTAATGGAAAATATATTTTACAATTAAATATGAAAAATAACGGTTGGAATCATCACCATTCTCTACATAAAATAAGAATGTTCATTCTTATAGTTTCGAAATAAACCGATAAAATTTAAAAAGGAGAGGATTTTAATTTACATCATGCATAATAGTAAGAAAGAGAACAAGGAAGAACACAAGCAAAAACTAACAAGTAGGAAAAATTAAAAAAAATAAAAACACAATCAAAGGAACCTAACCAATTAGAGCGAGATTAGAATAGAGGATCTTAATTGACATCATACATAATATCGAGATGGAGAACAACTAAGAAAATAAGCAAAAACTAACAAGTAGGAAAAACTAGAAAAAATAAACACAATCAAAGGAACTCGCTTACGAGGCGATTCAAAACCAATCAGAGCGAGATTAGAATGAAGAAACAAGAGTTCAGAGTGAGATTAGAATGAAGAAACAAGAGTTGCACCATCGACAAATCAAGCACGAATCAATCCAAATATGTAATTAACCACACAAAACCTCTGACGTACCAAATAAGCAATAGGTTCCACTTCTCATTCATAGTAAGTACAAAGCAATAGGTTCCACTTCTCATTCATCGTAAGTACATGAATAGAGGGGATGAACACATCACTTGATTGAGCTAAGAGATTAAATAAGTTAAAGAGTTAAAAAGTTCAGAGTTCGAATCCTAACAATGGAGTAAATACTAACATAACAATTTATACAATTAGAATTTGATCATGCCCAATAATTCCTCATAGCCATCTTTTGTGGGAAAATAAGTTCATTACAAAACTTTCAAATTGAACACACAACATAATGGCAAATCAAAGTCAAACCTAGCATAATCTTAGATCCATTTCCCCTAGATCCCTAGAAATTGCAAACAAGCCTAATAATTGTGAGGCATCACTAGCTCCCACCCCAACTTCCTAACAATACTATACCCATCTGAAGATCGAAATGAAAAAGGGAGAAACAAATGACTAGCCGACTCTGTAGAAGTATTGCAAAGCACACATAATATGGCTAGGACTTTTGATTATGTTCCTATCATGGACCGGCTCAAGACGCAACCCTTTATCATCTTAAGGGTTATTTTCATCGGGAACATCTCATAAACAACCCTTAATCAACTTAAGGCCCATAATCAATCTCAATACTTCGGATCTTCTCCGAATTGTAACGCCTCAACAACTCAATACTTCCCCTCCCCCCAGAGACTATTAGAACATGACATTGAAAACACCATTCGTAATTGTTCCTCCTTCACTCTTCATCCACTTTTTTGACGCATATAAATATATTGTTCTTCACAAGAATGCAAGGTATAACACACTTTAATTCTTTTCGCATATAACCTTTCACTTTTGCTTTCTTGTTAACTACCCATGCCCAACCTTGACCATTTGGAGGTTCCGTTCTAACCGTAAAAATTAGGCTCCAATAGAGATACGCACCAAAAACTTAAAATGAACTATATTTTTTTTTACATAAATTATAATTAACATAAAAAAACTTACAAATAATAATAAATAAATTGAATCAAATAGTCAATTTTTCATTTTTGAAAAACAAAAATTAAAATTCATCACCACTTATAATAATAGACAATCAAATATGAGTCATCATTTTAAATATGACGGACTTATACAGTTTAACCTACATACACATAAACATAAACATTTACCTACAAACAATTAATGCATAACTAGTAAGTAGCGATATCCGTCGGATTAGGGTTACGTGATAAAGTAAAAATGTTATATTGTGATGGAGACGTATATGTTTGATCACTAGATGAAAGGAGCAACGTATAGATGCATGTTGAGTATGAGTAGTGTTGCACTACTACTACTACTACTACGGTATTAATAGACGTAAAAAATTGGAATTAATCTTGTTTGAAATAATTACGGAGACGGTCAAGGAAAGTACAACCGGGTTTTCCGGTGCAAGGACGAATAAGAAAAAGGTGATGTAACACGTGGAATAACATTGTCCGTTGGATGGTCAACGCACGACTGTTATTCACTCATCTTAGCCAAAGAGAACTGTAGAGAAGTTCCTAGTGATAGATAATAGATTTTCATGTCCCCCACACGCACTCTTTCTTTTTCACTCACACACTCACACTCACATGATATCATATCATACCAACATTAATAATATCTGTGTAAGTGAGAAAACCACCATAGTAATAAAAGTCTGAATAATTCCTCTACAGTACTTTACTACAGTAACTACAAACATAAAATGAGGCTTATACAGTAAAGTTGATGGGTGCAGTTACCATTGACGGCGTTGCAGAGGAACTCATTCCGTGCCATAATTTCTGCCTTCTTTTAATGTATTTAGTAATTTTTATTTTATTTTCATTTTTTTCTGTTTTTCTAATTTCTTTTTTTGGTTAATTAAGAAACAGTTTTTCTCTTCAAAAGCTGCAAAAACTAGTCCAGAAGATCATACTTGAGAGACGCCCCACCAAAACCCTTCCTCCCAAGATCAAAATTATTAAGCAATATATTGATCAAACCGATCCATAAATAGGTTTAAGTTTCTAATATGGATGATATAATATTGTTGAGTACTGCAACAAATGGCTGGGTTATTTTTTCTAGGTAGAAAGGAAGATCATCAAGAAGATAAATTAGATTATTATAGTAGTAAAGAATTATTGTTAAGGAACGAGGAGATCTATAAGAAAGGGTTAGAGATATGGCCACAACAAAACTTGAACATTTACAATGCGTTTGGAGTGGGTCATAGTCATAGTAGTAGTAGCAGAAATTCTTCTTCGTTTGACGAGTGTGAAAGAAGATTTGGTATAATGAGACGTAGTGGAGGAATGAATTGTCAGGACTGTGGCAACCAAGCAAAGAAAGATTGTATACATCTAAGATGCAGAACTTGTTGTAAGAGTCGAGGGTTTCAGTGTCAAACACATGTTAAGAGTACTTGGGTTCCCGCTGCTAAACGCCGTGAAAGACAACAACATCTCTCTGCGTTACCGTTTCGTCGTCGAGATCATGGAGACAATTACAAACGACACATTGAAATTAATCAAGGTGCAACCTCTCTTCCTTGCCCTCAACCACCCATCCCTACCACAGGTATAATTATTGTAATGTAATGTAATGTTTTCTACCCTAGCTAGCTATACATACATATATAGGATAAGATATAGTTTTTCAATAATTACAAAAAAAAATTGAATAGCTAACTTTTTTAACTTAATTAAATTTTAATTTAATACTTTAGTCTCAGATTCTTTGCTTCATGATTGATGTATATATCCATGAAGAATTTCCAACTAAAAAAACCTATGTCGTCCTCTACATGACTAGACCTTAACTAGTGTATACGTTGATTTTGAATATGGAACCCCACTTGGATCGGATCCATGGTCATCTATCATAACCTGTTACTGTTGTTTGTGTCCCTCGCTAGCTTCTTTTCCATTCAACATCACTGTTTTTAAGTAAAACTGACGAACTCAAATTATTGGTTTAGATATTGCTATTGTTTTTTCATTTTTGTTTTTTTATAGTTATAATGATGAAAAAACTAATAGAGGACAAATATATGTAGGTTTTCATGAATGAATTACTTTTTTGATTGAATTTTCTTGACTACTTAGGGTTGGAGTTGGGACAATTCCCACCAGAGGTGAGTTCTCCAGGAGTAACGTTTCGGTGTGTGAGAGTGAGTTCATTGGACGGTCCAGATCATGAGCAATGCGCGTATCAAACGGCTGTGAACATAGGAGGGCATGTTTTCAAAGGAATTCTCTATGATCAAGGTCCTCCAAATCTTTACACCAGTATTGCACCTATTGAAGGTTCTTCTGGTGGAGGTCATCATCAACCTCAACAACTTGATTTCTTGACTGCAACAACAACCACAGCTGGAACCAGCGGTATCCATTTCGACCCTTCACTTTACTCAGCTCCGCTCAATGCTTTCATGGCAGCTGGTACACAATTTTTCCACCCCCAACATCCTAATTAATACGTGTGTTACTCTATCTATATTTGAATCATATATAATTGGAACCGTGTTTGTTTAATCCTTGCACATTTCATTTTGTCACAGACTCTAGCTTGTTAGGACTTTAGTGCTAGTGATTCTGATTGTAACATATAAGCTGGTGTATCTAGAAGGAAAAGTTATGAACTATAAAAATGATTAATGATTCTGGTGGTGCATGAAATTAAAGTGAATTACGATGTAATTTGATATGCGTTACGGAATGTTAATTCAGATTTTCATGCTTGTTTTGTGTTTCCCTTGGCTATACACAACATGTAATTTGTGAATACATATGCAATGCAAAATTATAAATCATGCATGTGTTAAGAAGTTTTGTTGTGTTGGATGTTTAATTTTGATATTTGCCTAGACCTCAAGATATCTTATACTGCGTTCTTAATTTCCATTGAATTTGGTTGGGCATAGACTCATAATCCAATTATTCAATGATGATTCCTCTAAAAAAATAATATTCAATATGATATATCATGTATTTATTTATTTTAATCTATTTCAAAATAAAATCAAATTTTGGACGAGTTTTTACCGGTACCCAACCAAGCATTAGACCATCTAAGAATTTATCTAATTTAAAACCATGGTTGGTAGTTAACTAGATATGACCCTTTCTTCTGCCTATTTGTTTGCTTGCCAAACCCAAATTGAACTAGGTATAATTTTTTTTTTTTTTTTGTTTTAATTAAAACTTTAAAACTTTTTTCTTCTAATTAGTTTTTATGTTTTATTAAAAAAAACTATTATACTATTTATACGATGATGGTCCCTCTTTTTCTTTTGCTTGTCTCCATGCATTTCCAAATGGTACCTAATTCAGCAGTTAAGTTCAGTCTCTAAATCAAAGTAAAAAACCACTGGATAGTTATGGCTGATCACCTCACTTTCTATACCTTTTTCCTTCTCTTTTCATCAATATATCTTCTGCATATACGTATAAATGGAGAATTGCAACTAGCATTTACACCAACTACTTCTCTGAAAAACCAATAAAATTAGCCACTGGAATAGACACCCATGATCCCCGGATGTCACTTCTATATACTTGAGTTGGAAAAGAGATTTTCCTTGGTTCATAATGTTTAATGCTTCTAAAAGTATGTGCGTAAATATATGTGATGTATAATGTTTCTATAAGTATGTACTGCCCCCAATGATATAGGTTAAGGTCCATAGCATACAATAGGGCTAATGATACACAATTCATAGATTGCTTGTTTTAGTGCATATGGAAGAATCAGAAACTCTACCGAAAATTTCCCTACATTTGTAATTACTGGCGCATTGCATGTGCTACATAACCTTCATTTGATTGAGACATACCACTCTCCTTCTCTTTCACCCATTCTTTGTTTTGTACTATTTATTTATTTATATTTATTCATTCATAACTTTTTTTTTTTTTTTATTTTTTTTTTATTATTTTTTTTTTTTTTTTTTTTTTTTTT
>Ga0099826_10001656_pt1 | contig 13633 bp, 10 predicted proteins | sample Mtrugardesep15_FD_76830 | JGI IMG/M metagenome (GOLD analysis project Ga0099826, IMG submission 76830) | Root nodule microbial communities of legume samples collected from California, USA - M. trunc garden sep15 | ecosystem: Host-associated > Plants > Roots > Nodule | place: USA: California... | reverse complement strand
TTTTTATGATGTTAGTTAGTGCTTAATTATCTCTTGCTCCTTGAGGATATTCCTCATCAAATTTTAATGATAAGAAATTATGTTTGAAAAGTCTAGCTTATCTATAACTAAATAAAATAGACCGTCTCACGAAATAGATAGTTGCTGGACCATGAAAAAATAAATAATAAAAAATACTGACCTCGCCTCCAGTGAGATGTTGAAGAAACTTTTCCTCAAACTCACGGCATAACTCCAAGCCTAGAGCTCTTGTACCCTCAGAAGTACTGACCATTTGTCCACCGAGCTTCACTAACTCTTCTTGAACAATTTGAGACTTACCCTGAAGGCTGCAGCATTTTAAATGAAGGATTATGATGGGTTGTAAGATCATTTAAACCTCCACAAACACAAAAACATTATGTGTGAACATTAAAGACAAAGAACATATAGATGATTTAAAAAAATGAATGCACATTGATGTTGGCAAGATCACGAGTGGAACCCTCGACTGCAAACAATGAGAAAATAATAAGGTAGTCGAAAACAAATACCCGGTGAGGAGTGTTGGAAGTCGTAGCTTCATACGATTGCGGATCTGTGCAGCAAGAGTCTCAACCAAAGCAATTCTACCAAGCTTGGTTTGAGGGGCTCTGGTGAGTATTGATTTCAAAGTTTCAGTTTCGGCTCGCCAAGCAGTTTCCAAGGAGGTGTCAGGTGGAGCACTCTGGGAGTGTGCAGAAGCTATAGAAACAGACTGGCCGATCAAAGCAACCCAGGGAATATCAGAGGTTTTTGGTGGTCCCTGGTTCAATAGGAGTGCCTGCACAGCTGCAAGGGCTTTTGGTTCTGTGGCTGCCTGATCCATTTTAGTGATAACACCAACTGTTCTGGTGGCTACATAAAGTTGATAACACGGAATATAAGTGATTGGTATAAAGGGAAAGGAAAAGTAAAAAGCTTACATTCTGCATCATATTCCTTTGCAACTCTAAGGGCTCGTGATGATGAAATTTCTGGTGCTTGAGCGGCAGGAACAACAATGAGCAAAATAGCGTCATTGTGCTCAAGATATTCAGAGATGATTTTGTCATTGACAATGCGCTGGTCCAATCCAGGTAAATCAATCAAGTTGAAGGGAGGTGAAGTAGCAGTACGAAGTTTGAGATAGATAGGGTCAGGTCTCTTAGTGCCGGATGAAACTTTGCTGAGTCTATCCTGAAGAGAATGAAGAAGGGAAGAAGCAGAAACTTGTTGGGATTTATTGTTGATATGAAGGAAGATAGAATTGTTGGTTAAAGATGTGTCTCTGTTAAATTCAATGTTAATGGGAGCCCTTGTGGCACCATTTTGACCTGTGGGCTGCAGCAGTAGCAGTTGCAATTAAGTGAGTTATTACATAGTAATTAATAATAGAAGATGAAAATAATAATAATAACACTACGAACCAAAATAGGATGTCCAATGAGGGTATTCAATACAGCAGATTTTCCAGCACCCTGCAGGATCAATCACATTACAATTTACAATTACAATACATATATTCAGAAAAAGAAGAAGAAGAAGAGGAAAATATGAACATACGACATTGCCGAGACCAACGACGTTGAGGAAAGTGGAAGTGCGTTTTGATTCATCAATGTCTTCGTCGGCGAGGAGGGCGGAAACTTGCCGCATTGATTCAGACAGTTCTACCAATTCCGATATTTCTTCCATTTCGATCTAAATTCTGATTCTCATTCTAAATCCAAATCACCGACTGTATATGGCATATCACTCTTGCCATTGCTATTTTAACTTTTCCTTTCCGCACTTTCTCACCATTATCAGATTAATTGCCACAATGTCACTATTAATTAAATATAAAAATTGCATAAAACATTTTCTGTTATAAATATAAAAATAATATACTATCATCTCTTTTAATTTGTATGTAAAATAAAATATATTTCATAAAAATACGGTATCAATGTCGATATTTTGAATTTATCATATCGACTTTCTCATTCTCATGTTATTACATAAAAAATATCTTTTACATCAAAAATAATTTATATTTAAAATAATTTGTATCATCAATACTAATAAATCCAAATAATTTTATACTATAATAGTATAACTTTCTTGCATACGACTAAATCTGAAAAAGAGAAAGGAAACCATATATGTTTTGGAACGAGAAGAACCAAGAGAGAGGAGAGGGTTCAACGATGGAGTTTGGGTGAGATTTGGTATGAGTGGAAAAAAAGAGGTCCATGATGAATCAATATTTTTACTAGTCCATTTTATACTTAACCATTGTTGAAAGTATGCAAGTCTCTTATTTAGATGTTGATGATGTGAGGGGTCCAGGTTATGACAAATTCTAATATGAAAGGAAAGCACTAAGAGGTTCAAAAGAGAATGTTTGAAGTAAAAACTATCCTCTTTCGGTTAATTATTTTCACACTTTAAAAATTTAAATTTTTTATATACTTATTATTTAGGATCCAGATCGTAGGTTCACCCTAGACCACAAAAAATTCATAAATGGCACTGGTTATGCATTTGCAGTCAATTTGAAAGATAGAATGAGAAGATACAAAAAAAATATAAACAAACTGGTTGGCTTGTTTGTTACCATGGTCCGTAATCTACTTAATGAATAGCTTCAACTCAAGCGCAACAATGAACCTCACATAAAAACAAGTCGTGATCATAATGAGATAATTTAGAGGAAACCATCGAGTTGGATTGCAAAGCAAAGGTACATAAAATCAATTGACACCCTTAGGATGTTATTGTTTGGGTCTATTTTGCATCATTTTAAATTGCCTTTTAGAATGTTAATCAATCAAAACTATAAGATAAGTTTCATCAAAAGACAATCAAATAACCTTTTTGTTCTCCAAGTATTTGATTTTGTTTCAACATGTATCTTTATGGAAATGAAGTAAGTTTTTTTGATACAAAAAAGGTAATTAAGAACTAACTCAAATTGATACCTTAAAAAACTGACCTCCTCTAAGTATTTCAACCAATATTACATTTTTGTATCTCTTTGAAGAATTAGCCCCTCCTCCTCAAATATGTACCATTTATATTGAGGAAAAAATATTTTTAACAAGTTGGCGAAAGATTAAGTCCATATTCTAGATGAAAGATAAATCTAACTACAATAAGAAGAGATGAAACCAAACAAAATATACGAAAATTAATATGAGGTGCTTCCAATTTGAGGTAGATATTATGCCAGCATTGCTATAGCTCGTGAGGCATTTTATCCCAACGGAATCACGACATGTTTAGACCATATATGTAATTTTGCTCCTGCCACAATACAAGGGAGGGTATCCTTGTAATTAAGAAAAAAATACATTTAGTGCAATTAGCCTGTCGGGACAATTTCGCTAGCTTATCTGTCGGGATAACTAGCATTATTCATATTGTGCCACATTATCACATCACATATCCTAGAACATCAAGGTGGTTCTTTCTGGTAATGATAATTTAGTGTTGTAGCGATAGAACATATTTTTTGTACTTTGTATTATAGACTTTAGATGAGTATGTGGTTAGTTGATGGTGAGTCCCCAAAGCTACTGCTTACTTGCGGGGGTTGCAGTGTGGGTATAGTCCCAATATATGCTCGGACATGAAGTCGTGCCTTGTCAAGATCCCCACAATTGGAGGTCTCTGCAAAACAACCACAAATATTAGTAATTGTTAGTTAATACTCACTCCCAACTAACAAAGAAGGATATATAACATAATAGTAATTAATGATTGCAAAGTCAGCCAATGTATACTTAAATGTATGCATGGATAGGTTTATTCAAGATTGTAATAGTATATTGTTTCTTACTCCGGATGTCTTTGGCACCACCAACAAATGCCTGAGGCCAAGCTCACGGAAAAGAACTGCAGCTTTAGCTAGAGACATTGTTTCCGCAACTGTATACGATGATTTGTTGGTAATAGGATGCATATCAACATACATCTCCATCTCTTCCTCTGATATCTCTAAATCATCCAGCCTTATCTCTTTCCCCGAACCTGGCTTTCCAAATTCATGTGCCCTAAGCTTGTTCATAATCAAGGACCTCTCATTTGGCCTCGTCGTAAATGCCCTATGTTTAAGAATTACTAGCAAATGAGACCTCAAAACCAACCCACATAACTCTGGAGCTTCTGAGAATGGAGGCTCATCAATCACAGGAAACCCATTATGTCGTGTCACCTTTAAAGTGTGCACAATATTCCCCACTTTTTCAATCCCAGAGAATGTAAACAATGGACCAGAAACAACATCACCCGCAACTAAATGCCTCATGTACGGCTCTGCATGCACTTCCAAATAAGGCAACCCCTTCATTTCCACTATTTGATCATAAACACCTTTGTTAAAACAATCTGCCACAGACTTTGAGATGAGGAGAACCAACATGACCAATGGTAGCATGAGGAGGTTGTTAGTAAGTTCAAGAAGTATGACACACAGAGAGACGGTCATTCTCATTGTGCCACCAAGGAAGGATGCAGCTCCCAAGAGTGCAAACAAACCCACATCCAGAACTGTAAATGGACTTAACAAACTTCCAGCAACACGCCCATATGAAGCCCCTGCTAGTATCACTGGAATAAACAACCCTGAGGGAATTGCAATGCCGTAAGTGATGATTCCAAGGAAGTATATTGCCACAAAGAATATTAGGAGACTGGAGAGCTGGAATCTTTTGTCAGAGCCAGCAATAAAGAGGTTGCGGATAGCATCATCGTTGGTAGTAAAAAAGAGAGAGGCGAGGTCATTATAGTGATTAGGAGGACACTGGAAATTCTTGTAGTGTCCAGAATGCCCTACGGTTGGGCACTTATGCCCAGCATGAGGAGGACAAGGGATGCACTTTGATAGCCATGGAACCCCAAATGAAAAACAAGAGGTCAAAAATGAAATAATCATCACAAGTATTATTTTAAATATAGGGCCTTTCCTGCAATACATAAACAAGAGGTCAAAAAGACTACTATAAAAATGGTAATAGTTTGGAAATGGGGCGGAGGGGGAATGACATACTCGTTAATGATGTTGTAAGTGCGAAGGACCTTATCCACAAGATAATTATAAAGGCTTCCCAAGAGACCTCCAATAATTCCAAGAAATATAACTACTAGTAGATCAGGCATGCCATATGCAGGCTTTACTGAATTAACGTCAAACATTATCAAACCTCCTTCCCCAAAAAGACCGCAGTTTCCCCCCTTGCAATAGTCCATAAAACCTCTCAGCACTACAGCTACTACAGCTGTAGTAAAAAATGTTCTCCACATAAGAGCACTTCTCCACCTGCAAATCATATATGTTAGTCATGCAATACTAATTATCATATGTCTATAAGACATGAGTAGATGTTTATTGGAATGCTCATGATGGTATTGTTGTTTGTTGTCACATATGAATTGCAAAGCTAATTAACATCTATGGAAGTGGAAGACGATAGAGAAAGAGAGGGGACCAAGAAGCTGCTTCTTCAAGTGCAAAAAGGACACCACCAACTGGGGCACGAAAGGCACCAGCAACACCAGCAGCCGCACCACATGTGATCAAATCCCTCCGATCTCTGTCATTTTTAAAATATCTGAACCCTTTCCAGGTCAGTCCATATTTTTTGGAACCACCTTGTCCAAGTAGATTTGCTATGCAAGCACCAGTGTGCACCATAGGTCCTTCCTTACCCACAACAAAACCAGCTGCAACCCCGAAAATTGAACCAAAAATCTGAAAAAACTCAAGCCACTTTTCCATGTTAAAAACTATAATAAATTTCATTTAAGGATATGCATTTGTAATAGGAAGTAAAAGGGATGACACAGATGAGTAATTAATTAACTAATAAACTAACCTTTACAAAGAGGGTAGGTAGAGCCATTATAGAAGGAGCATCAACGCCATTAAGATATGCCTTGACCTCAGGTATGCCAGATCCTGCTGCTGCAGGGGCGATGTAGGCGCAGAGGGCTGCTGCAGCGATGGCTAAAACCATGTTACAACCAACATACAATGCAAAGGCCTGATGATACCTGTTCTGCAGTAAAAATGACAGCGTAGTTATTCCATTAACGTAATGTTGGTGCAATTATTATTATTATTAGGGTTAATGATGTGTTTCGTCCTTGCAAATAAGGTTGTTTAAAAATTCGTCCCTGTATTCGTTAATCTTGCTTTTTAGCCTTCCAAAGTTTAATCGGTTAAAATTTCGTCCCTTGACCCAATTAATGACTGCCACATCACTAATTTGATGACGTGGCAATCACTGCCACACATGACATTCCAATTTTGCCTTTAAGAAGGGGAAGAAAGAATTGGAAACCCAGGGGTTAAATTGGAATTTCATGTGTGGTTTAGTGACATGGCAGTGATTAAGTGGGGAGAGGGACGGAATTTTAACTGATTAAACTTTGCAAGGCTAAAAAGCAAGGATTAACAAATACAAGACGAATTTTTAAACGACCCCTATTTGCAAGAACGAAACACATCATTAACCCTTATTATTACTACTAAATAAATAGAATGGTGCATGCATGCATATATACTTGTGGTTAAGCATGAGATGGTTGGTGAGAAGAAGCTTGAAACCAGCAATATTCTCAACGCCAATGTTATTGAAGAAGGCAACAAGGCCTGTGCCTAAACCTATAAGAAGTGCAAGAGTCCATTTGAGGATGGCATACTGCACAATCTCGACTTTTGCTCCAAACCTCCGGTCTTGCTTGAATAGATCATTCTCAACGATCCTTCATGTAGGTTAAATTAATTAATTAATGAAAATCTGAAACAGAAGCGATGATATATCATTATCAATAGTATACATACTCGTAGTCGAGACTTTCAATTGGACAAACATTGGCTCCAACAATGGCGAGCTGGGAAGTAGTATTGAGCCTGTTATTATTCTTCAAAAGGAGAGGCTCTCTCAATGTCAACCCACCAGATGAAGATCTTGATGATATTATTATTCTATCTTCCTCCTTACCCATATGCTCCACGTCCCTTCCATTGTCTTCCATTTCCATATTATCTTATCACAGTAATTATTATCAATCATCTATCAGCTAACAAAGAGAATTACCTCACAAATTAATAATGATATATCGTTATTAAAAAGATAAAGAAAGAATTGTTTGGAAGATGCACATAGTAACAACCGAAGAATGCGCACATTCTCATACTTATTACTGGTATGATTTATTTAATAATAAATAAAAGATGATTGTCTTGTCTTTAAAAAAGTAAAATAAATGTGGAATGGATTTAATTAGTTAACGGAGATAGAAGCCTTTGTGAAAAAAATATCAACCATTTGATTCTTCTTATTAATCTAGAGTTCGATTGTGAGGTAAGTATAACATAGTTAAAAATTGTTTCCATTTAGGAATCGAACTCGCTTCTCCCAAACCATTTGTTTTTTGACAAAACTTATTAGCCATAATTATTTGGTTTGCTACTTTTTTTGTGCACTCATAGGTTGTCACTCATTCACGAGGCAAATGGATCTTAGTAATCTAAAGTTTGATAAAAGAGAAGTGATTCATGAACATTAATTTTGACAATTGACAACGTATAAATATATGATCGATACACAATTCATTGCTTTTTCATTTTTTTTATATGAGCTTCGGTTTCGTGCATGAATATACATTGTGCATACATTGTCCGGCAGTAAATTGTCCAAAATCCAAATATTAGCCCTCTTGGTAAAAAGATATGTAAATGCTAGTAAAGACTTGTCACATGCATGAATCAAACCTATAGAAGCGATGAAAATAATAAGGAAAATGTTATTTCCTTAAAAAAATAATATCAAAAAAATTTCAAGACACAACTGACAAGTTTTAATTGCATGATTTATTTGTTCAATTCTCATTTTTCAGTCACACCTCTTTGAATTATGGTAAATAGTACATTGTGATTGACTGCTCTTTATTCTTGAAGAATTCTTGATTTTATTTTTCTAGAGATATAACATTGCTCAAATAATAATAATAATTAAAGACCATAATTGAAAAAAAATAATAATTAATGTTGCATTGAAAATTAAAAAGGATCATTTATTTTTTCTTTTAGAGAAAAGGATCATTTATTTTTGAACAATATACTTTTTAGGGTTAAATAAAATTTGCCCCCCATGTCATTTGAGGGAGTTTTGATCTACCCTCGTGTATTTTTTTATTTTTTTTGTTGAGATTTATCCTTGCCATTAAAAAATTCTTTGATTTTACACTTTAATGGCATATGAATGTGCAAAAGTGATGATGTGAACATTAAAACCCCAAAATGTATTTTCTAAAATAAAATACAAACAACAATGAATCATACAAAGGTGTCGCGCATCTTTTTCAATTCAAAAACGCTTCATTTATATATTAAACGTCGCAGCGGAATAATTTTCAAAATATCATAGAAATATTCACATTTTTAATTCCACATCAAAACTGAATTCAAAAGAATTCTAAAAACCTAATCTAAAATTAAATAAATCCTCGATCCCTAGTTTCACAGATCAGAGCATCGACTCAATAAAGACTCCCAAAGTGATAAGTAAACGAGTAGACTTCAAGCCATCCTCAGAGACTCATTGCTACTAAACTTATTCTTCCTGAAAATCTACACCACAAGGGTGCAGGCGCCCAACCCGCCACTAGAGGGTGAGAATATATCCAACACAAGAGATGCATACACATGTATAGATTCAGATAAAATAACACAACAATTATATTTAGACATGTATGCATCACAATCAGATAATATTCACATTTAAATATAAAATTTCATTTAGTAAAAATCAAATAGGCATCAATCAACATCTTATAATAACATGTAAGTATCAACAACATTTAAGGATCTCAAATAGACATCTAGCAAAATACATATCATTCACACATGACCATTTAGAAGCACATCATGGAATATCACATCTTTAAATAATTACACGTCTTTAAATCACACATCTTTTAATTACACATCTTCAAATAGACTTGCAGTTATGTATGCAATGTCCCTAACTCGACTTTATATGCATGTGGTACCAAACCTATCACCATCATCATATACAACATCGTCAAATATGATTGACCATGGATGCATGAACACAAGTAAGGACTCAACAATGCACATCATTCAATGACTCGACAATACACATCTTTAATTAGCACCATCGTCAAATATTACATCTTTACGTAACACATTTTTAAATAATACAATCGTCAAATGTCACATCTTTAAATCACACATTTTCAAATAACACATCTTTACAAAACACATCTTTCAATCATACATCTTCAATTAACACATGGATTCTACGTCATCAAATAATTCATCGATTACACTTCGTTAAATAACTAAAAATTGACGGGACCGCATGTCATTTTAAGTTAAAAAAATAATGATAATAATAATAATATAATTAAACCGATTATGTTAAGCTTTTTCTCTTGAATCCGATCCAATTGAAAAACAAGTCAGTACATATGGCAGAAGAAAATTAACCATGAAAGTTACCTCCTTTTTAAATAAATAAATCAAAATCTCTTTTAGAGATAGAACAACTCATTCTCAAACAATCAAGAAAACAGATTCAAGACAATTGACAAAAACAAATTGATTTACGAATTTCGATGTAACAAAAGCATATATAGTTTCAATACAAATTTCTCTACTTGCAGTTTTAATTTTTTTTTAAAAACCGATTGCATATATGATTTTCAAAAGAAACCAAATAATGGCTTTTGAAGTACCAACCCATAGAAACAAGTGGCCAAATACAAAATCATATAAATCAAATTCAATCAATACGATGCAAACATGGTGGAAATAAAAACAAAACACATAACATATACTTGCCAATTGAACCATATAAAAAAATGCAACATGGATATCAGATATTCACATATCAATAAATTAAATTGACAAAATCATTCAATCACAAATTTATCATGAAAGCATCACAATACTAAAGTCAAACATATAACTAAGGCAACATAAAAGAGCATGAATTTAATCAAAGATTCATCAAAAGAATAAGGAAATATTGAGAATTGACGACCGTTCACAACCCACGTGAATACATAACCTTTATGATGAATAAAACTCTCCCTTTATCTCTAGTTTTGTGAAATTGATGATTTTTTACGGTGAAATCTCTCTATGTTCTTTTCTCTATTTCTCCTTGTCTCTGCTTAAATCATTAAAGCATTACTCATCTCACTAACTACACCTCTTTTCTAGCCAAATTTACTAATCCACATCTGTTCGCATTCTACTTTCTTATTCTCTCTAAAAAACTATTTTCTTCCTAAATATTATTTCATCTCACTCTTTAACCGACTAACCAATCTTATTCTCTCAATAAATACGAATAATTAAATTACTAATATCAAACAAATAAATACTATTAATAATATTAAAATTAATATCATCTAATAATAATATTAATAAACTAATATTAAAAATTGGGGTGTTACATATGACATGACACACGGATTCTTTAAAATAACTATTTTTTTCAATTTTTTTGTTTAAACGTGTATAATGAATTTAGAAGCCATTATTAAAAAAAATTACAATCAAATTTCATTATACTTTCCCACAAACCCAAAACATTCATTTTTCTTCGTCTTCTTGTTTCTTCACGAATCCAAACATTCAAACCTTCACACCACAATCCTAAAAATTCATGAAAATATCCAACACAATTCTTTGACAAATAATCTTCTAATCATCAACAAAATCACCTCTTCTATTCTACAGACTTGACAATTTGGGTTTTATGACAACTATAGGAACTATTGTCATTTGCTATTGTAAATCATTGTCCATCTTCTCGCTATAACAACCCCAACATGTTTAAAAAAACATTTTCCAACAATCCCTCTTTCTCCCCCACTCTCGAACTCTCCATTTCTAGTCTCTCTCAATTTTGTTATGTTAATTGTGGGGTTTTCTGTGGAATAAATTGAGGTTTTAGTCTGTGATTGAGGTTTTAGTTTTTTTGGCGAAAGTTTGGAATTTTTCTTTATGAATTTGGGGTTTTTGTGATTGAAGTTAGCTGCTTTTTTGTGATGTTGGTTCTGGTTAGAAGAGAATGAGTTTGATTGTTGACATTGGTTTTCAACTCCCTAGCCCCTTAATTTATGTGGATGTTTGTTTGAGTTTTTTTCTATTGATTTTTTTGGGTTTAAGTTTGGAGATGAATAAGATGACGGATAGGTGAGACAAATTAAAAAATAAATATTGAAAGGAGGGGAGGGAAGAGAGGGATCATAGAAAGAAGAGAATAGAGAACATAAATGATGAATACAAGGAAAATCAGAAAAACAATTAGAGGAAGAGAGAAGAGTTGATGTTTTGGTCATGTTTTGTTGTTGTTTTTTATGTGTGGGTGAAAGGAAGGTAGTGAGATGAATAGTAAAGTGATAAATGAGATGAATTTCGATCTACATACGAAGAGATTGATGTTTTTTTTACTTGATTTAATATGCAATTGTTTTTTTTAAATAACTCATAATTAATAAATAAAAAAGACACATGGAAAAAAATAAATGGAAAAGAATAAAAAAAAAAAGGCCAACTCATTGTGTCATCAATTATGGGTAGCTTCGTCATTTCAACGCAATGATAAAGGTAAATATGTAAATTTATTTACCCTTTTGTCATCCCTTACCCCCGTCCAGATATCTCTCTCACACACACACATCTCACATAAACCACCACACCATCTCCGATCTCACCACACCATCGTCTTCAATCTTTCTAGATCTGACCTCCACCACACAACCATACACCGCCCGCGACCTCCACCTCCTCTCTCTTGTCGGCCGCAAACCTCCACCACACAACCTTCAAGATTTGTGTTTTTGAGAGATGGAGAGAGACGAAACAAAGTTGCAGGGAGTGAACTATGGTGTCGATGACAATGCAGTGGCCCATGGTACGAGAGAGAGAACTCATATGACGCTAAAGAGGTGAGAGTATTGCAGGAAAGATGAAAAAGAAAGAGAAATGGAAGGAAAAAAACCGTTTAAACATACGGTCTTGTCCCATGTGTCTGAAAAAATATATGCAAGTAAGATTTTTAAAACTAAATATACCTTTTTCCTCATGCTTCTGCATCTATTTATGAAAAATGCTAAGGATGCAACAAAAAAAAGAAGATATTTTATGTTAAAAATGACACTTTTTTGACTTTTAAATAATTGACAACATAACTTTTAATGTAATACTACTATATTGAGGAATGCTAGCAACACACATTCTAACACACTCTCTTTGATTTGCTAAAATTTACATGGGTCTCATCAATTTATGTGGGCCCCATATAAATTTAGTGGATCCATGTTAGCCTGTAATTTCTGGTAAACAATCCCATGTGAATTATAACGAGTAATCTCAAATTAGTACTGACTCTATTAATACTTCAAAACAATCCCTATCTTTGTCAAAAGTTTCTCAATTAAGTCCATCGTCATGTAATAAAAACATAGAAACATTATTCTAATCGAGAAACTTTTGACAAAAGCAAAGGGTATTTTGAAATATTGTCAAAAGTTTCTCAATTAGACTCATGTTTCTATGTTTTCATCACATGACGAGAGACTTAATTGAGAAACTTTTAACATACACAAGGACTATTTCGAAATATTAATAGAGTCAGTGACTAATTTGAGAATTACTTACAAAGACATGGTCAATTTGATAGTTTACTCGAATTTTAACTAATTAAAAAGAGTATATTAAAAATTATGTGTTAAAATGTGTGTTGCTAGCATTTTTCCTACCATATTAGATTCATTAACAAGTGTCGCATAAACACTTGTTAACATGACCTTTATTTGGGTCACCCTTTACTTATCTGTACTTGTATATATAAAATAATAATAACAATAATCATAATAAATATGATGTCAGTTCTCATATCTAACCAACAAATTAAATTTATCAGTGGACTTAGCTCAGTTGGTATGAATAATGCATAAAAGATGCAAGGTCTAAAGTTCAAACCCCGACCACCACAACAATGCATAAAAGATGTAAGGTCCGGAGTTCGAACCCCGGCCACCACAAAAAAAATTAAAATTTATCAAAAGAATAAATAAAACGAGCAACAATTAAGATATGAAGTTTTCTTCTCTCAGACCCTTAAAAAAAAAAAAAACTTCTCTAAAACAAAAAGATATGAAGTGTCTTGAAAGGAAAAAAGATATGAAGTATTCTCCTAAAAAACAAGTTTTTAGTTATACAAATAAGAGTTTAGTTCTCAAAAATAAAAAATTTAATTGTTATATATTATCGGTGTAATTTTTGTTTTACTCATATATCTAATGATATATTGACATAGGAGTATTATATTATTTAATGAGTTAAAAATACATTACTTGACCAAGTGCAATGGCTTATTGAAAGTCATTTTCAATAAGTTGAAACCATTGGAAGAGGGTATTGAGAATGAGAGAAGAGGAAAGAGGTGATGAAAGGATTAAATAAGTTGAAAGCTTGTACTGTGTGCCACGTGGCGTATTTCAATTTGCCCAGCTGAGCGCGTGCAGTACACGCGCCGACAGGGCGCGTCTGGAGCAGGCGACGCGGAGAGAGAAGAGTTTTTGGAAAAAGGTGGGACATGTG
>Ga0099826_10001655_pt1 | contig 13636 bp, 4 predicted proteins | sample Mtrugardesep15_FD_76830 | JGI IMG/M metagenome (GOLD analysis project Ga0099826, IMG submission 76830) | Root nodule microbial communities of legume samples collected from California, USA - M. trunc garden sep15 | ecosystem: Host-associated > Plants > Roots > Nodule | place: USA: California... | reverse complement strand
TTTTAAGGCTACAAGGTCCCCACAAGGAACACACCACACTACCCTATAGCCATTAGTACGTAACGTCCTTTCCTTGGGACCCACCTCAGTTGTCAACTAGCCCGGGCCCTCCCGGTTGCTGGGCCTTAGGTTCAGCCCACTTACCCTTGGGCTCTTGTTCTCACCCTCAAACTCAACGGTAAGACTTACCTGTCAGGAACTAGTGTTTTCCTCTCAATTATGTTCCACTCTCTCATCATGCCCTCAAACAACATTCATATTAATAGCATATAAACCGACAAATTACATTAACCTACGAATATGTCTATATTTAAGAGTCTGAAATACACATGTCTTCAGATATGTAACATTGAAGACACCATAGTTAGGGGTGTAACGGTTCGGTTTGGATCAGTTTTTCTCAAAAAAATGTCCGAACCAATGAAATCTTCATCGGTTCGGTTTGGTTCAATTTTTACTATTTTACTGTTTTTACTAGTCAGTTTGGTTCGGTTTGTTTGAAAATACAATTAAAAAAAAAATCATATTTTCACAAATTTGTATTTCATGCATACAACATACTCAAATATTTTATAGAACTTTGTTGTCCATGTTCTCTGTTTTTCAAACTACTTTGTATAACTAACATGAAAAAACTAACAAGAGATGGATGATCCCAACGACGATGAGGAACGATGGGTTATGTGTGACTGGCAGCTAGTGTTCATTTTTAGTAGAAACGAAATAAATTGTGAGTGATGAGAGAAAATGAATGAATTAAGGAGTATTTTATGTTGGACTTTAACTTTGAGCTTAATGACAAGTGTGTGTGAGGAGGGATAATATTACTAAAATGGAGAGTGAGGTTACCATCGGTTCGGTTCATCGGATCTTAAAATTAAAAATCGAGAACCGAACCAGACTAGATCGGTTTAGGTTGGTTTGGTTCAGATTTGAACCGAACCAAACAAGATCGAATACTTTTTCGGTTTGGTTCGGTTTTGATTTTCGATTTCATCGGTTTTGTCCGAACCATTTACACCCCTAACCATAGTTATTAATTTCATTTTTATCTACGTTGAATTAAAGTTGATCAGCACTAAGACGGAAAAAAAAATAGCACAAAGATGAAAAATCAAAACAAACAATGTTGTGCTAAGATGATGAAATCACAAAAATATATGAAAGGAGACTAAACACATGAAAATCACTTATTTAACCAAGAGAAAGAAAAAACAATTTGTAAGGGTGATTTCAAGTCAAAATTAAGCATAAATCACCTGTTATCGGTAGATCAAAGAAGAAAAAAAGTTGTGACCACTAAAGTTTGAGTATGAGTAAAGAGAGAGTGTGCAATTAATACTTATGCATGATTCTAGTATCATTTTTTTTGGTAGATAGACGAAATGTCAAAGCCATTATAAACTCACACACAAGTGGAGGTACCGGGGTTCGAACCTCAGACATGGCATCCGGTGACATTTTGCCAGTTGAGCTAGGACTTCTGGATTAATATCATTTTATGTGGTTAATAATTAACTAGGATATACTTTTTTATTTTATAAAATAAATTTAGGGCGATGGATGATACTCAGTCCAATCAAAGACTTTAGAACTCAAAACATTTACAAATAGATTGATATTTATTTTTCTCCAAGAGCATTAACAGAGTTCAAACCCGAAATCTTTGTATACAAGACTTGTATTTATTTATTTTTTTGAGAGAAGACTTATATTTTTCTGTGGGCTAGTTTAACTTCTTAAAAAAAATATACCGTAAATAAAAGTGATAAATTAGAAACCTTGTAAATAATAACAATTTTATTTCTTTCTTAACAACCCTTAAAAAAATTAAGAAAAAACGAGTTATCTGTTTTCCTATGAGATTTGAAAAACCTATCTACAAGGCTTATTGAGCTACAAGTTATCTGTCTTCCATGTAGGAAAAGTGAGATTTAGCTAGCTAGTGGTTGATGATTATTATGTAATTAAGACATTTTTAAAAGGTAGTAATGAGGGACATAAAAAGAGCAACAAGCCAAAATCTTGATGGCATGTGATTAAGATTGGAAATGGTAAGGGAGCTTTTGAGTAGAGCATCATGTGTAATAATAGAGACGAATGTCAACATTAACAATTATGTAGCCTCATTTTCAATTTTTCTTTATACGATGATATGGATTCATGGTATTGACTATTGATGATCTGAAATGATTATATAAGATAAGATACTTGCAATTCATTAGTGTTAATCAGCTCTTCCCGTTCTCTTGTAAATAATCAATTCAATACAATTGCAAAAATGAAATCAACAAAATCCCTATAACTAAGGAAAGAAATATTCATATTCGTATCATTGTCTATTTCAAGGTTCCTAGGTAAAGCGACAATAGATTTGGTATCACAACTTGCAAGGTGTTGGTTTTTTGTTGAGTATTTTTTTATTTTTAGGGGAAATGTTTTGTGATAATGCAAAGTTGGATCGAGATATCCTTGTGAGTTTATCTCAGTTGGTAAGGACAATGTATAATATATATAAGGTCGGGGTTTGAATCCCAAACACCACCAAAAAAAGTTGGACCAAGATAAATAAATAGCTTTATAAACAATCAAACTTAGATACATGTTGCTAAATTGTCTTTATGTTTTTGTTAGTATTATATAAAGGATCGTTTAAAAATAGTATGCAATATTGTAACAAAAAAAAAGAGTATGCATTATATTTCAACCCAAAATTTTAGTCTATTATTAGGTAGAAGAGCTTCATAACTTAATCAATACTACATTTGAGTTTTCATTTATACTCAATTGGGACTCATCACATCATTCATTGATAGTCATAAAACAATTATACCTATATCATTTGATTTGCCATGACTGGCTCAATTCTAATTTATCGATCAATTAAAATGAGACAGGTATACAACAACGACCTATCTGGTTTGCTCTTATGATTCATCACTATATGTGGAACTATAGGAACCAATGAGTTTTCGTTATAAAATCTGATATTTATTGAATTTTCTCGACAGTGTGATGTGAGTGGTCAAGTAAATTTGATCATTTATATCGTTCGTCCCTGCATCTAATTATATACTTGGAGGAGTTGAAACCTGATATATTAATGTGAAAGAGCAACCTCCACGTACAATTGTGTAAAGGTTAAATATTAGATATATCGTTTAGGATAGGGAAAGGGATGATAGCTTATGGAGATGTGATTAGAAAATTTATGACAAGTTTTTTGTGTAACCTTGTTAGTTGTAATTCGACCATGATAGAACTTTTGAGTCACATATAGTGTGCTAAAATGGACATGTTACAATTGTCATTTTTGAAATGGATTAGAAAGTGGTTGTTAGTATGGTGAATTATTATGCGAGACTAGAGTCTTCGAGGAAATCATAAACCTTTTTCAATGGATTTTTTTTAGTTTAAATGAATTAAATACACTACTTGTAAGAGAATGTTTTGATAGTTTAACATGTAGTTTTAGACATGTATCGAAAGAGTACTGGTAAGATACTTATTAGCATTTATTTTTGATGATATCGTTTAATATATAGAAGAGAAAAACGACATACTCTAAATGACGTACAATAATATTAAATAATATTCAATTAGATAACCACAAAAGAATTTGATCAAGATTCAAGTTTCAAGATCATTTGGTTGAGGTTACGTGTTAGTCGATCATAATTTGATTTAATTGTCAAACTCGGTCTAAAAAACCCCAAGTATAAAAATTGATAAATATTGAAGTTTAAACTTCATAAAATACATGTAAAAAAGATTTTGTCACCTAAAAGTTAGACTACCGTCATATAATTATATTGAACATAAGAATCATCAATTATATTGCCATATCCCATTTTTAAGTGCCATATTTTAAGATATTTATTTGTATGTCATCTTAACATTTTAAAATAATAGTAATTAATAATTTATCAATTATACTTTTATCTACAATTAATAAAGAAAAAAGATAGACAATTGTATAGTGAGATTTATTTATTTTTAAAAATATATATTGAAAAGGAGTACAGTAACTTTTAAAATAAATAAATTATACTTTATTCAAAAAATTAAATAAATTCTCTATTTGCATTTCTTCTTTTCTGTACCAGCTTCACTTAGTGGGATCATGGACGGATCCGACTCATGGTGGCTATAACCACACCAAATTTTTTCCATTTTTTTTTTTATACATATGAAAGATCTCTATAATGATGAAATGTTAGAGAAAGGTGTTAGTGATTTATTCCAATTAATGATTGTTAGGGTTACATATGAACTTGAACTAATAAAATAAATTCAAACAAAACTACTAAAACAATTATTTCACCGGACAACTTTGTTTAACACTGTTATTTTAGTCACACTAAAAAGTTAGTTTCAAATCAATCCCTAATGAGATACGGTTTAGTCGTTGATCGGTACTTCTTTTTACGACAATTCTCTGGTTATTGTCCTAAAATTTTCATTATTGTAAGGAATTTTTAGTTATACTTAAACTTTAAAAAGTAGTAATAATCGTTCATTAGATCATACACACTACACCAATTACCAATCCTAGGCAGGCAATGATAAGTGTCAACGTCAACCTTAAGAGTTCACACACTAAATTAATGTTTTTGTAGTGGCAGCCTAAGAAGACGGTGATGTTGTTGAAGACTTGAAGTAGTCTCAATTGACATTTTTCCGTAGGGTCAGCGCTATAATACATACCATGATTCTGTACATACACAAATACTACTAGTATATATGCAAGGTGCTATAAAATATTTTGCCTCAAAAGAATACTAACATAACAAATTATTAAGTACTTATTTAATTGCTTAAGTGTTCATTCATTCCGATTGCAATTAACTTTTGTCTGGTGCCACTCCAATTCTTGATCAGAGCTTTTCTGAATATTGTATTGCACGTACAAGTAGCTTTTAAATCTGTAGTACAGTACCTAATCTTAATTAATTCATAATGAAACTCTCCTACTAGCATGTGCACCCCACACATATCCACCATTATCTTTTGTTTTTAACGATGTGATTGGTGAGCAGTACCACACATAAAGCTGCATAATGAGGTGATTATACATCATACATGTCTAACAGACATACACCTATACACAAACCAAGTAAATTAGTTATTAGCCCACTTTAATCAACAAAATGATCCCCTTGATGAGAAGTTGATTTGTGTTATATAATAATGTGAATTTGATTTGTATGAATCTAATTTGAAGAAGTGCTACGAGGCTTATACATATTCAAACGGTATAAAAGTAAATGTTTAAAAAAATGTTGAAAAGACCGTACTTATAACACTTTTCATCGATCATGTTTGAGGAGGGGATTGTCTCAATTTTTTCTTCCCATGTGTTTGGATCTCAATAATTAATATTCACTTTTTGTTAAAAAAATATCTTTCTCATTTATAATGGTGGTGATTTTAATAGATTCTCGTGTTACATGAGAGTATCCATTTTCTAATGTTTGTGCCGATTCAAAATGGATATTTCATATGTAATATTTGGATTAGAATCTTTTAAGTGGAAAAACACTTAAAGATATAATGTGTGAATAAAAGGAAAGATGTCACTAAAATTTGAAAAGAAAAAAAAAAGTCATTTGAGGATTGAATATGAAAATTGAGAAAACATTAAAAGAAAAAAATTGAGAGGATCAATTTCCATAATTTTGACATAACATTAGAGTATAATTTTTCACCATTTAAAATGAAAGAAAAATATATAAGAAATTTAGATGAAATGAATTTCAACATTAAGATATTAAATATTAAAGAAATGATATTTATACAACTATTTTTAAACAATTTTTTCATACTTCCTTGTCTTCTTACTTTCTCTATTGTTTATCTTACTAGAAATAAAAAAGAAAAGAAAAATGTTGTCCAAATATCATTCCAAAATGGTTATATAAAGTATAATTTCTCTAGACAATACTCTCTTATGTGAAAATGTAAAAATCATATATGATCTATGTTAAGATCCGAATTAGCTTCTTCAACTCACTTTCTCCTTCTCACTCTTTCCACAATGTGTGTTTATCTCCCAACTTTTTAAAAAGAAGATCAAGAAAAAGATAAAAACAAATTGCAAAAATAGAGAATATATGGAAAAAATTATTTGAAACGAGAGGATCCAAATTATCTATTTTGACAATGTTTCAAAATACAACTCAATTAAATTTTTAATAAAAAAGTACCCTACTTATTTTTCCTAATAAAACTCCACAAATAATCTTTTGTCTAGTAATAGTACTACCCAATTTGTAAGGCACATGGTCTCCTTCCTATTCCATCTTCGTGGAGCCTTAATGGACCCCAAATCCTTACCCAATTTCCTCTCTTAAAATCACTACCATCCCTTTCTTCTTTTTTATTCATTCTTCTTTTATTTATTGCTTTGTTAAGTCCCTTTCATTTTCTCTCTTCACTCTCACCCACCCTTCCCAATATCCATTAAACCCCCTCATTTCCCTTCTCTCTATCTCAAACACTCCAATCTCAATCAATGGACACTAAACAAAAGCCTCAAACTTTATCTCCAAATAGAACTAGTAATTGTAATTCACCCGAATTTGAATTTTGGATGCTCCGAAACCCATCTTTTCCACAACCAAATCTACACACCGCCGACGAACTTTTCGTCGACGGTGTTATTATTCCCCTCCACCTCCTCCCCACCACAAATAAATCCGACCCACCACCCCAAATACAAAACTCAGACCCATCACCTCATAACCCGGTTCCTGAACCGGGCCCATTACCCGAATCTTCACCTGTTATAACAGAATCTTCTTCTTCTTCTTCAACTTCAACTTTCTCAGGTTCAAAACGGTGGAAAGATATTTTCAGAAAAGGAGAGAAAAACAACACAGAAGAGAAAGAGAAAGAAAAGAAGAACAAGGAGAAGAAGAAAGAGAGAAAAAACGGTAACGGTGCAAATTCTGCTGCAGAGTTGAATATCAATATATGGCCATTTTCACGAAGCAGGTCCGCCGGAAATACTACAACCCGACCCAAATTATTCACCGGAGCTCCGGTGACCCGGAAAGTTAACAGTGCACCTTGTTCTCGTAGCAACTCCGCCGGAGAATCAAAGTCGAGAAAATGGCCAAGTAGTCCGGGTCGTGCCGGTGTTCATGTCGGTCGGAATAGCCCAGTATGGCAGGTTCGTCGCAGTGGTGGAAAAAATTCAGAAGGTTCAAACACAGAGAAAGAGTTGAAAAAAGAATCCACCGTGAGTCGCCGGAGTAAGTTGGTTTCCGGCGGTGGAGGGAAAGCTAAAGTTTTGAGCTTGAATGTTCCTATGTGTATTGGATATAGACATCATTTGAGCTGTAGAAGTGATGAGAACAGTGCTATTGGTGTGAGTGGCGGCGCCGCTGTTAACCGCGGTGGTGATAACGGTGGTGGTGAGTGTCATCATCATGATGAAGGAAGTGGGGGTAACCTTTTTAATCTACGTAATCTTTTTACCAAGAAAAGCATAGTAACTTCTCATTAGGTTACTTTTTTTAACCATGTTACATGTTATGTAATTATTTACTTATCACTTTTTCTTTTTTCTTTTTTTGCTCCCTTAAATTAACCTTTTTGGGGTTCTTTTTTATTTTGTTATATAGAAAGGTTTAATCTATCTTTTTAATATCATCCCTGGTTTGTAAGTTTGTCTCACATTGTTTATCATTTTAGAATACTAATATGTATGGATTATATTATTCTATAATATCTTTATTTATTGTATATTTTGGTCTATCTAAGATGGATATTTTATAAATGAAATTCATTTCGTTCTAATGAATTATAATGTTCAATAATTTTCTTTAAATATTGTACGTGTATACCTTTAAACGGACTTTGTGTTTGTTTGATATCGCAGCGAGTTCAGTAAAATTATAATGAATCGTAATTTTACAAAATTACACTTTATTAATGTTTGATTGCGCGGTAAACATTGAAACTCTTGTGTCCTCATGACTCTTGGGTAGTGAACTTTGCTTTTTGGCCCCTCAAAACGATTTGCTTCGTAACTTTCGAACGAATTTTTGAAAGATATCTCTTGAACATTGTTTTATAAGCTTAAAGAGCATTCATTTTGAGTAGATGCTATTTGTTCTAGCTTATTCAGTAGCTGATTTTGAGTTATTTTGTTGGAGGTTCCAAACGTTTATGAAATATATGTTAAACTGTTTCAAAAATTAGCGAAAAATATTAAATGTACTAGTGGTTAAATTTGCTTGAAAAACCTTTGATGCACATGAAAACCGCATTTCTACTGAGACAACCAAGAATTATTAGTCGTAATATGACTAATACATATAAATAGAAAACTTAGTGGTACCATGGCTCCCTAGAGTAGATCCGCCACTAACCTTGATTTTGTTCAAGTCATCGTGATACCAAATGTACAATTAGGATCTTGCAAGCTTATATCCTAAAACATGTGTTAATAAACTTAAAGGTAGAAATTTTACATTGAAAAAATTATTTGTGTATGTTTAAGAATTTAATATACAATTTTTAAACCAAATTCTTATATATTTATTAACATGTGTTTCTTGTGTGTGGAAGGCACATATTAGCGTTTTCCTGTACATTTAAACAGAGATGGGGATAACGCATAGAAAGTATATACTTCTGACTTTCGGTTAAGATTTAGGAGTTGGGACTTGACAGATTCTCTTTAGTGGGAATTGTCCTAGCTGGTTGTTGGAACGGTAGTTACTAGTTACCATCCTTTATGTTGTGCACCTCTCGAGTAATAAGAAATGCTTTATCAGAATGTACTTCCTATTAAATAAAGTAAAATATTAACGAGTGTTTTTAAACACTCTTTAAAGATTATAAGTAGTAAGAATATTATAAAAATGCATGTAATTAATGTCTTAAAAATCAAAATATTAATTTTTTTAAAAAATTATTTCTTATTTTGAATAGTTTAAAGAATGCCCACAAGACTCTTAAATAAATTATTATTTGAGATGTGGGTAAGGGACAGAGGCTTTACTTTTGGGAATTGGGGAGTGAAAAGTAAAAGGGGTGTTTGTTTGTTAACATGCCTCCTCGGGCAATCAAGCTTTTGTGCTCTTCCAATTCATTGTATAACCTTTAATTGTATTGCAAGGAAAGGAAACTGTTTTTTTGTCTAGAAAAGATAGTTTAATGTTAGCTTTGATCAGACTTGTGAAAGCTTTTACTAAAGGCCATAATTGTTGCTGTTGATTTCTGATAGAAATCAATGCTCTTTGCTGAGGCTACTTTAGATTCTGTGCTGTCATGCATGGTGTGGCTTAAATTGGATTGCGAAATGTACTAACCTTTGGTGTGGTTTTAGTAACCTGCTTACGTTTGTAGAGGAGCTTTTAAGCTGGAGGATCTTGATCCTTTATAGACTCAACCCTTGAAGGATTATGGCTATTATATCTGTTATTAGTATTTTCTACTCCCTTCGGTTACATTTATAAGCAAAAATTAATTTTTTTTAAGTTCATTCAATTATTATTGCATCTAGTCGCATTTATAAATTATGTAAATTAGTTTTTCAATGAATTTAAAAAATTACTTTTTGCTTATATATGTGATCGAAGGGAGTAATTTTCTCTATAAGACATTTACTCATGGGATGAATAATTTAAAGAAAATGCTTTGGATATTGTTTAAGTGGTTAAAATGAGTTAAGACAAAAAACAGATCAATTAATTTTCAAGAATGAGCCTTTCATTTTTCTGTATGTCTAGTTCTCATGTGATAGGAATTAGGTTTTACGTGAATTGATTTTGTATGATTGATTCTGGGTAAAATTGAGCTGAATTGTAAAGTAATATATGTTTGGATGAATTTATGTAAAAATGAAGTTTATTGTAAATTTAAGGTTAAAATCAATCATAGAAAGAAAAAACTACAAATTCTAACCGCAAGTGAATCAATTTTACAAGCGAAATTAATTATCTTTAAAATCATCCAAACATGATAAAATCAAATCTACAATTTCGATAATCTCTTTTGACTCTCGAAAATTTAAACCAAATATATGCTTAGCTTGTTTATGTAAACATAGAACATGGTAACTTTCGATGAAATTATTTTATGAAGAAAAAGGGCCTTTTTGTACTCTCCTAACCGAGTTCTATGCTTTGAGCATCCCTCTACTATGTTTGTAGAGGAGCTTTTAAGTTGGAGCACCTTGATCCTTTTCAAACTCAACCATTGAAGGACAATGACTATTTTATCATTTAATATTATTACTCCATCCGTGTTTGTATGTGAGTCCCTTTTGTTTTTTTAACATTTCTTAAGAAAAGTTGGTAGTGTAATTAATGTGTCTATTTTATGTGTTTGTTACTAATTTATCATTTGTTTATATGTGTATTAAATTTTATTTTTCATATTTCAAGACAAGTTAATAGTATTAATTAGGGGTATGTTTAGGAAAAAATAATAAATGCATCTAGTAATTTAAAAAGAGATTTACATTTAAGGACGAAAATAAAGTCAAATGAGTGCTTAAATATAAGGACAAACGGAGTATATGGGAAGAAAAAGAAAACAAATTTCACATTATTTTATTTTTAGACTTGTAAATAAAATAATATACACTATCCAATCACTATTATAAGCAAAATTTCAATTTTTAAATTCATTTAATAAATGATGTATGTGATCTACATAAAAGACCGCATACATTATTTATTAAATAAATTTACAAAGTAAACTTTTGTTTATAACATTGACCCGAGATTGTAATTTTTTCTTTTCCTATCATACAAATTCTATTTTTGAGCACTTCCACCAAATAGACCCTGAAACTCGAGGAGTTATGTACCCTCCAAGGTCAAGATCGAGTTCTATGGTCAAGCAATTTGACCCTTCTTATGAGTCAACATATTTGGACAAGTTCCATGAATAGCTCAATGGCGCATTAATGAGTTAGGATGGGGAACAAATCAATTGATATCCTCCACGGCATTTATTTATGGGATGATTTTCTTATACCAATAGGCAACATGGGATGAATAATTTAAGAGACACCACAAATATAAGAGAATACATGTCATATAAGAGAATAATTTAACAGATTCACCACAAATATAAGAGAATTCTGTTTTTTACTTAAATGGATTTGTTCATTCCCAAAGTAAATGACCAAAATGCCTTTACGCATGTTAACTCACACTAGTGTTAAATTTGTCTGAGTTAACTCACGCAGCGTGAGTTAACTCACACAGAGATTTACACAGGATTTACACTAGCGTGAGTTAACTCACTCTGAGATTTGCACTAGCGTGAGTTAACTCATGCTGAGAGGTAAATGGATTTGCACTAGCGTGAGTTAACTCACGCTGCGCAAGTTAACTCGCGCTAGAGCATTTTCGACATTTACTTTAGAAATGAGCGAAACTATTTAGGTAAAGAGCAGGATTCATTTTCTATAGCAGACTTAGTCAAACCCGTCAAAAAGCCAAGGCCCAATCCGTTCAAATTCTTCTAAGAGATTTTTTTTTTTTATCTTATCTTGCCGACTTTTCACGTTACTAATGAATTTTGGATTATACATTCCGAAAACATAAAATAGTTCAAAAATCATCAATGTTTTGGATTTTGGAATCTAAAACAGGGCGTGGGAGAAGGTTGGAATGTGAAAAAACTAATGTTTCTTCTACTAGACCAAACCTAAGGACGTGTATATGGATTGGGTCAACTCACTTAATCCGTCCAATCCTACCCACAAATATTGGGTTGCGTTGGATAGCCGGCTAAATTTGATTTTCATTTTAATCAACCCAACCCGGCTAAGATACAATAGAGAAAACTCAATGATTGTATTCTTGTATTGTACACAACTTACTTTTGTCAATTTATGATATCAATCAAATAATGATGTGTGTGTTTATGTGTAGTAAAGTTTTTTATTTTTATATTTATTCACAATAGTTTATCTCAGCAGAATAATTTTGTAATTTTATATTTATTCTCAAACTATGCATAATTCGGCGTTCATAAAACTCACAGTGGAATAACAACAACATCATAATTATCTCAGCAACGTGTAACCAATCTCATAATACATGGATAACAAAATCTCAACAACATTTCTCAGGTCTCATAATACATAAAACAACATGGTCTCGACATAATTCAGAAATAAATAAACATAAAAATCCCGATGGTCCTAATCAGAGCCTATACTTAACTCCATGCAAAAGAAAAATGAGGAAGCGCCATGCTAAGTCTCGGGTACTCCCATCTCCATGAACGACCTCAAGCCTGCACGTCTACTCCATTTTTACAAATGGAGAGGCGATCAACCAAACGACCACGAGAGGTTAGATAATATTCACATAAAAAGATATATGCAAAAGTATAACATTCTAGGATTCGAATATCGTATATACACACACACACACACATGCACATCATTCGTAGAATACTATCATCACATGAATATTATCTTCAATTCAATCATAACATATAAAAGCATATTTCATTTTTCAAGTCAAATAAACATTCTTTTAATCATATCATCATCAATAAATCATCACATCATTCTTATATCAACAACAATTATCACAAGTGTACTAGCATCACTAAGCAATTATATTTAAGTACACAAGTTCATATATTTCACATTATTCACCAATCACACAATTCACATAATTCACCAAGTCATGTAATCAAGTATGACACATTTCACATAACTTATTCCCCACCATTACATTTCCCATCAATAAACACAACATGACTATGAATGCATGGACTTCAAGTAAAAACTCGACAATGCATAATTCACAACCCATCATTATATAACTTACACCATTAGATAATATATCCCATAATTAACCCATCATCTGCATTATCAAGTATTTACACCCATACACCAATAATTAAACAATCATCATCACCAAATCATCATCATGATCATCATCAAACATTTACCACAACAAAGAAGTAAAATCTCATTGTTTAGCAATTTATAACATTTTAGACGAACAATCATTTACTCCAAGTCATGAATAAGTCATTAATAAAACAATCATCAATCATCACCTAAACAATAACTCATAATCATTTACAAGTTAACTTAGCATAATTCATCTTTTGCCAAAGTCCGTCTATTTCTTACTCTTACCAAAGTTCGTATACTTTCATCATTCTCAACATTCCATCCAATTCAAATCAAAACCAAGTTTAATCCATCATATACACTCAATGCATTTCAATTAATAAGGTTTAGGTGTTTGGGACCAAACCATAACTTTTGGGTTCACTTAAACATAGTTATGCTGAAATTTCATAAAAATGCATCATGACCTACATGTAGTATTTTCATCATAACTCAAATTCTAGAAATGATGATGAAGTCAAACCAAAGCCATAAGAAAGATAACATCCATACCTACAACTTTTATGTTTACATCGAAGCCTAGTTCAAAATGGAAAAGGGTGAAAAAGTCAAATTTTCCCAAGTGATCTGATAAAAATCGAGAGCTGATTTTCCAAAATCGGGGGCCATACACGAGGTCACACACAAGGCCCATGGACCATAACTTTTTCCTTTCTTCATGTCTTTTGGATACTTAGAGCTCGAGACCTAAGACCAAAATCACTTGTGTTTAGTTATCATGTTTATGTA
>Ga0099826_10001654_pt1 | contig 13650 bp, 7 predicted proteins | sample Mtrugardesep15_FD_76830 | JGI IMG/M metagenome (GOLD analysis project Ga0099826, IMG submission 76830) | Root nodule microbial communities of legume samples collected from California, USA - M. trunc garden sep15 | ecosystem: Host-associated > Plants > Roots > Nodule | place: USA: California... | reverse complement strand
TATGTTAGTGAGTTATTGGAGAGAGGCTTCACTTTAAACACTGTTGGAAACAGACTCTTCTATTCAGCACTTCCATTGTTGTTGTGGATCTTTGGCCCTGTCTTGGTCTTCCTATGTTCTCTCACTATGGTTCCTTTGCTTTATAACCTTGACTTTGTGATCACTAAGGGAAAGATGGACCCAAATCAGAACAGTGATTTTGTCTGAGTTTATATATGTGTAATTGTGTTTTAACTTTTTAAGTCCGTTTCTGTCAAAATATAATAACTTTTAAGTAAGAATTGTAGTTGGTCTTCATTTCAATGATCAGATGCGTATGTGTAATGTGATCTTCTCGTTGTAACAATATTTTAGTGGAGGAATTTGACTGTGTTCAATAACGAGGATTGTGTTTCATTAAAAAACTATGATATGACAAGGATTGTGAATACAATTACAAATCATATAGTATAACGTAACACCATGTGCAAGTTTTTCTAGATATGAATTCTATTTCTTTTGCAAGTTTTTCCATGCAGGTATCTATTTTCAAGCTCTTGTTTAATTTTTCAATTGGACACTACGCAATAGCAAGCCAATATAGTTGCAAAATTATTCAATGTGTTCTTATTTGGGGTTTATTGTATTCTGTTGAGAAACTACACATTGTACAGGGGACATAATTGAAATTGATTAAACATTCTAAGTCTAAACAATTATGTCACAATGCTATTTTGATTTTTGTTTTTGTTTTGCATCTTCTTGTTGGTACGCTCTCTTTTGTTTTGTGCTAAGGGAGTTTAGCAGAATAACAAGGTGAATCTGCAAGGACAATTTACGATGTGAGGGTGAGTGGAAAAGATGAATGATTAAAAACCAGGTTAATATATCTCAATTTGATATCCAGTTTCCAAATAAAAGAAATTGTTCCACCGTGAATACAATTCCTATTCTTATTATAAGAAAAGAGTAACATGTACCAAAAAAAAAAAGAGTAACCAAAAAACATTAAAACCATAATAATCATTAATTGTTGAAATTTTTTAGGCTTAAATGCAATTTTGATCCCCTTATATTTACATGATTTTAAACTTTTAATCCCCCATTTTGAAAACCAATTTTGATGAATCTGGCTTTACACTAATGATGATGGGCTTGTGTAGATGATGAAGGAATTATTATTATTTTTTAAATGGTTTTTAACATATTAATTAAATAAATAAAAAAGTTTTTTTAAAGAATAATGAATAAAAAAGTTAATAACCAAAATAATGACATGGTAAATATTTATTCCAATTCATTAATGTCAAATCAATGGCACATCATTTAAACCGGAGGAGAACCAAAAATTTTGTTGATTTTCATACGGACTAAAAAATTTGTTTTGAAAATAGAGGATTAAAAGTTCAAAAATATGTAAATACGAGATCAAAATTGTATTTAAGCTAATTTTTTTAAATGTTTTTATAAATATACATTTGTAAAAAATAGTGAAGTATAAAATATGCCCATTAATATTAAAAAATAAATATTAAACAATGACTAAGAAAAATATTTTAAACAATAAATACATGTTAAAAGTAGTGACTTTTTTTTTTTATAAATAGGATCAATTTTTATTTTATTTTTTAAAATTTTCTTACATAATAAAGAGTTATTTCTATGTTTACAAGACAAATATTTGTTTTTAGAGGATATAAGACAAATAAATAGTATTTCCATACACACATAAAAAATTGTCTTCAAATATTAGATCACTTTTTTATCAATTTTTTTTATAATTAAAAATACTTTTTAATGCGTGTTGCACTGTATTTATTTGGTCATACTAAAATTCATTGCTAATAAAAAATGAGAGGGAGTAAAAAATAAACACGGCAACGGTCGTGGATCTGTGAGAGCGTGACACGACATAAGATTTTGCACTTTACCATAAACCAAAGAAACAAGAAATTGGTTTGATTTCTCTTACTTTTCAGGGTTTCCATCTTTGTACAACAATGACAACCTCTTTCCCTCGCTTGCTCTCCACTGCCGCATCCAACCCTACTCTCTTCCACACCGGATCCAACCACCTGACTCGTTCTGTTTCCAACTCAGTCACGCGACTCCTCTTCTCCTCCTCCTCCACTCACCACCACGACGACACCACTGTTAGGGATCAAACACAGACACCGAAGCCAGAATCTACCCAGGACGACGTTAAACAAAGCCAAAAGGAAGAAGAAGAAGAAGATGATGATGATGATGATATTGATATGAACAAAGAAACGGGTGAGGTCGGTGGCCCTAAAGGGCCTGAACCCACTAGGTATGGCGATTGGGAACGCAATGGTCGCTGCTCTGATTTTTGATTATTTTGCTTACTTTACAATAATAACCAAATACCATAGCATCATAGTCATAAATTCTGTACCTATTTCTCATTCAAATTTTTAAGAATAACTGCGTATTCTCTTGCTTCTTTATTTGCTTATATGTATGAAACTGTGGTTGGGTGAAGTGGAACAGATCAATTTGCTGCTTGGCTATGATTCTTGAGGAATATTTGCTTTATTTATTTTTTAATAAACCCTCCATTTCGTCCCTCAACTATTACTCTTTGTTCAAATTGGTCCCTAAATTGTTAAAACTTATTAAAGATCACTGACTTATTCCCCATCCATCTCCGTCAAATTAGTACCTACTGGTTTTATGATGGGTTATGGTTGTTAATGTTATATGATTCTGATTTACTAGTTTAATGAATTCTAGTTTTCTGGTTTAATGGTATATGAATTCTGGTTTGCATAAGGTTTTGTTGCTGAATTAAGCACTACTAGAACTAGAAGCAGCTAGAATCAACCGTGAGAGGTTGAGCTCCCACTCATGCACCATGTTCCCATACTCGTGATTTTCGTTTCTGTCATTTTTACATAGGAACATTCTTCACAAGTGGATAACTTGCTGTTCTTATGAAACTTTAGGGACCAAATAATCAAAATATGTCAAGTATAGATCTAACTTAGTAGACAGATGGATTGCCAACGTGACAATTAACACTACCCAAACTGCTCAGACTGACGTAGGGACTAAGTTGATGGATAAAGGAATAGTTTAGGGACCTTTTAGTATGTTGTAATAGTTTAGGAACTAATTTAGAGAGAGAGAGAGAGAGAGAGTAAGTAATAGTTCACAAACAAAATAGAGAATTTGTTATTTACTTTTAATGAAGATCCTTTTATTTGTGTTTGGGACAGTTCAGTTAGGATTTGAGTTTACAGAACTGTAAGCGAGCTTACTGAAGGGGGGAAGTGGTTTTCTCAATACCTGGAATTTGAAAGCATGAGGCTTTGTTTATATTGTGATGGTTTTATAGGTTTCTAAATGAATATTGTGCGAAATGAGTTCAATAATTTACGGTTCACTTTTTGACATATGTTGTGTTCATTGTAGATTGTAAATTTGTAATATGATAGTTGTTTGCTTGGTATGGAACTTTCATAATCATGGGTGGCATATGTTGTTTAGGTGAAGAGTGGTTAGGCATCAGTCATCAGCTTTCTTTCCCCTTTAACATTTGGTCTCATGAGAATTCCATTGATTAAGGGACTTTTGTAGTGTTGTGAGTGATAGTTGTGAGTATAAGAGAAGTTGTAAGTTTCTTATAAATAGAGGAAAGGGTGTGTGGTTGCCTTACTGAGGGTTCACTATCCCTTGGGTGATTATCATACTTATCTTAAGGGCTTGCTTCCTATATATATTAGTCAGATAGGTGTTTACATCAGTGTTATTAGCAGCCACATTTCCATCATTTATCACTATGGTTTTGTCAATCTTATGCTCTGTAGGACATGACTTCCACTGCTTGATTGCTTGCTTGTTGTGTCATGTGTGTATATGATGACACGATGTTCTTAAATTAATAGCTTTATAATGCTGATGATTCATGCTTCTTTACTAATTAAAAGAAATTTACTGACTAAACCACTTGTTTATTTGAGGCAGCTTTGCCTTGTATGTAGTTAAAATCGTGGAATTGTATGTTTTCACGATAGGTAGGCAAACGAGTTGGCATGTGTTGTGGACTCGATTTAGTAGTGACTTGGTTGAATTTGAAAATGCAAGTTCATGCCCAAGTCAGAACATGGAATCCAGCAAACAACTGGAATCAAGAGTTTAGGGATGACAGAGATTTCGATTTTTTTAAAAAAAATCTGTCCCAAATGATTTACCCAGTTTGGAAAACGGTCAAGAGAAGACTATATATGTCTCCTTCTTTGCTTGTTGCAACCGTCCAAAGTTACTAAACGTCACAGAGCCTGCTCCTGTGGACAGCACAAATGAAGCCTCCATCTCTGGCGATGAAAACAATGCCTCTAGCTTTGACAATGCAAACCAATCCTCATGTGCCAGCGGACGAGCTTCTAACAGGATCCTTATTTATCTGTTTCTTGCCAGCTGCAAACAGAACAGTTCTGCTAGTTAAATTTCCCCATTCAATGATTGTGTTCTAACTTCCTTCATTTAGTGTTTCTGATTCCTTCAATGATTGTGTTCTGGTATTGTTTATGTAGACACACTAAAAAATATTGGTAGCGTTCAATGTGGGTTGTCTTATATATGACATTTCATCTTGCGATATGTAAGCATGCAATGAGATCTCTGTTTTTGTTCTCTCTGGGGTTTTTAGGTTATGAATTACAATTGAGGATTTTAGATGCATTAGAAATGGGTAAATAAGTAAGTAACTCAGCCATTTAAAGTTGTAAGATCTCTGTCGTAGAATTATATTTCACATGTTTTTTTTTGGGTCCTTTCTCTTGATGGGTTATGTTATTACATGGCCTGTAATGTAGCCTTTTCTACAAATATGTACAAGCAATTTGTGAATTCAACAGAATTCTCTTGTACATCTTTACGACAAAGGTGATTATCAGAAATCTCCACAATATGAACATATATTGAAGAGGATCAAGAATGAACAAAATGCATGTGTTGCATTTGTTTCTCACTCTGGAATCTGCCCTCAAAGCAGCACGTTCATGAATGCAAACGATATGATGATGAGGCTTTTGGTGTATGATGAGCTCTTCCCATATGCATGTCACACGTTTTTGTTTTTTGGTTACATGAGAAAAGAGAAAAGAAAACAAGAAACTATTCCCCAAGGAAGGAGACGCCTAGAGCGTCTGGCAATAACGCAGGGGAAAGAGCACGACAAAGCTCATGTAACCGAACAAGAGACTCGGAACTTTTAGCTCCCAAACTTGGCAAGAATGTCGACACACCCATTCGAAGTAGATATATATAGTGCACCTCATTTACCTTTTATTATCTTTACCAAACAACAAAAGATCGTCGACCAATTAAGTGAGGTATTGAAAACTCAAATATACCTAATTTTGAAGGAACCCACTCTCCATCCTCTACTCCCTCGGCAATAAGGTGAGATACTTATCCTTGCCTATTGCCTCTCTTTGGTGAGAAAATTCGAAACAGATATTAATCATGTGTTGAGGTAATTTCACTTCCTCCAAAACTTGATTGATAAACGACCCATCTTAAATGATCGCAAGTTTTTGCTAGATTCAATTTAATAACAAAGAATCTGGTTCTCCCTCCATCATATATTCTCATGAATACTTCTAATTTGCACAAAACCAGTTTGATACAGTGAGAATATATTCAGAAAAAGAAGTCTATGGACTACCATCTTTTTGTTTTTGACAAAAAAAAAAAGGGTAGTCCATGGACTTCTTTTTCTGAATAGTGTTCCCTTTGTTGCTAGTGTTGCATAAGAAAATGAAAATTGCTTTTCTAACATCAATAGCTGCCTAAAAACACATTAAAAATACTTAAATGCCCTAAGCAGTAGTTAACTACCGCCGACTTATAATTAGAAAACCGACGGTAGTTAACTACAGTTGAGTTTTTTTGTCATTTCCATATGTTTCTAAAAAACATTGGATGCCAAAAAAGTAAGCGTCTAAGAAAATTGGTCGAAATTGTGGAAAAAATTATGGCTTTTCTGCCTTTGAAATGAGGCAAATATTTGTTGCATTTATTTTCCCAACCTGAACCAGCTTATCCACATTTGATGCACAAAATTATACAAAATATCTCCAATAATATCCCAATTTACTTGTTAGAAACTAGGTTGAAACTCGTCTGGTCCCATAGCCTTCCAAGTTCCAAGCACTAGCATTGAACAAAGCCATGCACATCTCCATCAGAGACACAACCTGCTCCAAATATCTAGCATCATAATCTTTAATTTGAGAAAATACATGCCTTAGGAGTGATAAAAAGGTTGAACTAAAAATCGTATCTATTTCTATTTTATGGATTTTTAGTTCAAATCGAATGCCTAGCATTAGACCACATCATAAATAAATAGGTCAACTACGGAAGAGGACGCCATGGGAGTCTTCTTCCGTAGAGTTTAGACATTTTTTTTGTTGTCTTTTTCTTTTTGTCTTTTTAGCTTTGTAACCAAAAAAAAAAAAGAATGTCTAGCATTACACTAGATTAAATGTTTAGCTCCACACCTATTTTAAAAACGTTTTTTTTTGTATTTAACATTTTTCAGAATTTTGATCTTTCGTCTAATTTTTAGATAATTTTTTTATTAGTTGACCTATTTATTTATGATGTGGTCTAATATGTGTTGTCACGTTCTAAATGAATTTGTCACATCATAAAAAATATTTTATTTTTTAGAGATCATAAAATAGGGGATCAAAACTTCATTTTTTTTTATAAAAAAATAAGGGCATCAAAAGGGCTTCTAAGTTAATCTATTATTATCTTTTTCATATGTAACAAAAAAAATTACAATTGCAAAACCTTTAATTGATATAGATAATTAAATTTTAGTTACAAATTTATGTGCGAATGAATTGCTTATTCTTTTTTTAACAAAATATCTTCCATGTGTAACTAAATATACTAATTTGTAAAGTCAGATAGACTGCAATTGATACGATAATTGGATCTTCAATGTGATTGTGGTTTTTTTTTTGTTGAAAGATGACTGTGGTTTTTTTATTTGGTCTACTTTTTATAAATGAACTGTCTTTATGAAAGAAAGAAAAAAATGAATTTCGTCTTGTGACAAAAAAAAAAGAAAAAGAAAATCCTGAAAATACAAAAGAAAAATCTTAAAATAAAGTATAAGACGGGATTGTAATCCATCCGAAAAGCAGAACCCAATTCCTTTTGAAGAAGTCCACCGTTGAGTGCCGCTTTGCCCTAAACGGGAGTCGAATTGAACTCAAATTTCCAGGTTTTTTTTTTATTTGTTTTTAATTTCCTTTACTCTGCACCGCGATTCACAAAGTAGCCAACAACCTCGAACAATTCAATCTTTTTAGTTTATCTATCCATATAATAGTTTTGGATCTTTTCTTCTGATTTCGCACACAATTTGTTTATGGTGCAAAGATCTCTCTTTTTAGTCAATTATTAAAATCAATATTATTGGATCTACAATGGAAAACACTTTCTGAAACTGTGTTATGGAATACCCTTCATTGCAACTTCTATTTCAAACTTAAACCAAACCATGCCTTGCATTGTTATCTTATTAATTTTGATCAATTGTATTAGACAATGGTTGATCTTGATCTTCTTTTATAATTATTTTCTCATTAGATTAGATGAAATCCCAAACATTGAGAGGAGGTGAGTTTTTTCTGATTGGAGAGATTATATTCTCCACAGTACAGACACACTTCAACAATGTCTGCTTCGGTTTGGTGACACTAAGATTTCCATTTCATTATTATCCCTTGGTGTCTGTAGATTGTAGGACAAAAATAACACGCTTTTGTATATTTTAATTATTCGCATTTTTATCATGTTCGTCTAGTTAACCTGTAACTTTGTTAAAAATAACATGAACAACAGTTCGAGAAAAAACATCGGAGAATTAACTCTCGAAACTCCAACTACATTGTATTTTGGGGTATAACAGATGCATTGATAATCATTTTTCTTTTAAAATCAAAACTGACTATTCCAATGATTAGCAGTGCTCAAACATTCCACAAGAGTGACTTCTTCAATTGTCAGTTTTTAGTTTCAAAGGAAACATTCTTTGTTCTATGACGCTTTTTCATGATGTATGAATATCCCTCTGTTTTTCTATGATGCATTTAATAAAATTTATATTATTCCTTGTTGTATTTCAAAACTGGCCATGTTGTCTTGCATTGACAGCTGCCATGTCATGAAAGCTCTTTTGGGGCATGTCATCAGGGTTTACCAATGTTATACACATTGCGATATTGACAACAATGACTAAAATTATATATTTAATTAGTACTTAATGTGACCAATTTGAATAACAATAGGGGATGAGAAACTTTGTCCACCTCAATACAAGTTTTAGTACAGGGGATGGGAAATTTTGTCCACCACAATACAAGTTTTAGTTTTTGAGATTTGCACATTCTGCCTGTCTAACCCATATGAGGAGATAACAATGTGAAACCCATTCAGTTGGCCTCATCTTACATTTTTGTGCAACCAATTTTCTCTCTTTCTCCAGAAAGCAGTATCTCTTTGAATGATTAATTTATGAGCATTCAATTTTAAGGGATAATTTGCACTCATAAAGCTATTGCCTGTAATGTAGAAGCTGCTAGTTTTAATATTTGTCCTCATTTACTATTTTTTTTGCAGAAGCCATGTCTACATCTTATCTTCCTGCCACAACGGATTCAATTGCTCAGGCATTGGAGGCTAAAGACCCTTCTGATGCGATCTCCATTCTTTATCGTGTACTTGATGATCCATCTTCTTCACCAGAAGCGCTGCGTATGAAAGAGCAGGCCATCACAAATCTTACTGACCTTCTCAGGCAAGAGAACAGGGGAGAGGATCTGCGCAGCCTTCTCACTTTATTGAGGCCCTTTTTCTCCTTGATTCCCAAGGCTAAAACTGCAAAGATTGTAAGGGGAATAATTGACTCAGTTGCTAAAATACCAGGGACATCTGATCTACAGATTTCACTGTGTAAAGAAATGGTGCAGTGGACTCGTGCTGAAAAGCGTACTTTTCTGAGGCAACGAATTGAAGCAAGACTTGCAGCGCTTCTGATGGAAACTAAGGAGTATTCAGAAGCTTTGACTCTTCTTTCTGGGTTGGTCAAAGAGGTTAGGAGATTAGATGACAAACTTCTTCTTGTAGACATTGACTTGCTAGAAAGCAAACTGCACTTCTCATTAAGAAACCTTCCAAAGGCAAAAGCTGCCCTCACGGCTGCTAGAACAGCTGCAAATGCTATTTATGTCCCTCCTGCTCAACAAGGGGCCATAGATCTTCAGAGTGGAATACTTCATGCTGAGGAGAAGGATTACAAAACTGCATACAGCTATTTCTTTGAAGCCTTTGAGTCTTTCAATGCTCTTGAAGACCCTAAGGCTATTTTCAGCCTGAAATATATGTTGTTGTGTAAGATCATGGTGAATCAAGCTGATGACGTGGGTGGAATTATTTCTTCTAAAGCAGGATTGCAATATGTTGGGCCTGACTTGGATGCGATGAAAGCTGTTGCTGATGCTTATTCTAAGCGATCCCTTAAGTTTTTCGAAACTGCTTTGCAGGACTACAAGGCACAGTTGGGGGAAGACCCAATTGTCCACAGACACCTTTCATCCCTGTATGATACCCTTCTGGAGCAGAATCTTTGTAGGTTGATTGAGCCATTCTCAAGAGTTGAGATTGCACATATTGCTGAGCTTATCGAGCTTCCAATTGATCACGTTGAGCGGAAGATGTCTCAGATGATTTTGGACAAGAAGTTTGCTGGGACATTGGATCAAGGTGCCGGATGCCTCGTTATATTTGATGATCCCAAGACTGATGCAATATACCCTGCAACTTTAGAGACCATTTCCAATGTTGGGAAAGTGGTTGACAGTCTTTATGTTAGGTCTGCCAAGATCATGGCATGAGCTCTCTTGTTAATTTTACTCCAGTGCCACATTACTTCTTGCTGTTTTCTTTTCCATGTTGACTGGTATACCATTTGTTTAGTTTCCTTTGTTAAAACTCAAACCTTTTTTGGTGTTGTTGAGTCGAATGTTTAAAAGGACTTATGCGGTGTTACGAAGAACCAGGAAGGGTATGATTTTAATTAGGTGTTCTCTTTGGTTGAGATGAGAGGATAAAAGGGGAGGGAGGGAGGGGAAAATCACTCTCATTTTATGGCTCGCAGGAGATGGAGAATTAATATAATTTTATGCCTTCATATCTTTTTTTGTTACATTTGTTTTGATGACCTTACATTTAAGGATATAGGGTCCGTTTGGATTGACTTATTTTTGAGCTTATGAAAAATAGCTCATGCAAATAAATAAGATTTTATGTTAATTTATAAGTTGTCACTAACCAAAATTGTATCTTCATAACTTTCTTTTTAATAAACTACATTTATAAACTTATAAATAATAATAAAAAAAAGCTCATTTATTTGCATAAGTTATTTTGCATAAGCTTAAAATAAGCCTTGACCTAACTGGTCTAAAGTCCTTAACAATATTTTTTTTTTTGAACAAGGTCCTTAACAATATTTTAGTTTAACATATTAATAATATTTTAAATTTAAGCCTTTTTATATAAAAAAAAAAATTAATATTGGAGGAGTCAAAATTGAATGAAAAGTATTTTGGATCTCTCTATTCTCCTCTGTATACTAAATTACTGAATGTAAAATGTGAATAATTATTCTCTTTTATTTGCTCTCTATCAAATGTATTATGGTAGTAGTAACTTCCATTTACCTTCTTTTTGTTGCTGATATCACTTCCATTTACCTAATCTAATTTTGTTGAAACATGTATTGTAATTAAAAAATAGGGCAAGGAATCACTATTTGAATCCGCAAACTCTTTCTTTGGAGCAAGGAATCGATAACATGTATTGTAGTTATTTTGATATGTCATGTTAATAAAAACTACCATTGATATTTAAATGATCAATTAAATCATTTTGTTTAACAAATGTTAAAGTGAGCGTACAGTTGGATAATGTATTACAACGTTGCTCTTGGGGATAAAAAAAAAACTTTTATTTTTTATTAAAAAAAGTTATTCAATGCAGGGACGGGGATACCCGAACCCGCCGAGGACGGGGATGAAATTCAATTTCTCATCCTCGTTGGGTATAGGTAGGGTAACAAGTAATTATATGAGATTCGGGTATGGAGACGGGAAAGGTAAAACCCGCCTAATTATGACAATCCTCTATATATAGGGATATTTTCATAAAAGAAAATTAAAAAAAGCTTCAAAACACTATGCCAATATATCATAGGCTATTTTGACAACTAATATTTTTAGATTGTCGAAAAAGTTATCGCAAAAGTGATGTCAATATATCATAATTCATTCCATAATCAAGTAACTAACAAAAAAAACAATACATTAAAAAACTGTAGGAACAAGGTGTTGCATATTCAAAAATCGACTTGACAATTTATTCATTTTATTATCTCTTGCTCACATATCTTCACTAAGATGTCTTTATATCTCGTCTAAAAAAAGATGTCTTTATATATGTAGATTAAATATCACTATATTTTTAAGTTGGCGAAGAAAATGCATATAGAAAGAAATGTTAGAGAAGTAACTTAGGGAGTAAGAAAAAGGCCAAAAAAGAGAATGATTTTTTATTATTATTTCATATATAAGATACAAATATCTTCTCTTTCTTGGTATTTAGTTGGTTGGAAAGTGAGAATAAAGATATAATGTTTAAGACAAAAATGTTTCTAACATAATAGATGGGTCATATATGAGTTTTAATCAATAAAAGAAAGTGCGTTGAAAATAGTAGAAATAAAAAGAAAAAAAAGTTTCCCTTCCTTCCTTTATCTTAATGTAAGGATAGAAAAAGAGATAATAAGATGAATATGCAAGCTTTTGACTTTAGCTCAGTTGATAAGGATGTCGCATAATATATGCAAACTTGAATCTTATCACAACACTAATCATCTTTCTACTAAGACAAATGACATTGACATCAAAATTTTGAAGTCAAATATAATATTATTTGGATTTTATGTTTATTTTTAAAATGTGTGTAAGATGTAAAACATAAAAAGTAAGTGAGATATAGAGATACAAAGTAAGTAAGAGAGATGATTTGTCCGGTGAGAACGGTTGAGTCGCAACGGTGGCAGAGAATGATCCGGTGAATCGGTAATGACTTTCGGTATGATGGCGATGAGTCTTCGCGGTGGAACGAAAGGTGCCCTCAGGCACGTTAGCACTCCAACGCTCAAGTCAGTAATGGAACTGAGAAAGAATGTGTAAGAAGTGTTGTGAAAAGTGATGTGTACCTTGAGGGTGAAGCAAGTTCACCCTTATATAGGCGCGCCCTGTACATAACCGTCTCTGTGAGATGCGGCGTATAATTAGGACAGTTACGGGACACATGTAGCATGATCCTTGCAAGGAGGCGTGCTCCTGTGTGGCACGGTGTAGGCAAGCTGGCGTGCTCCTTGTGGTGCGGAGCCTTAAAGTGGCGTATCATAATCCATGTGTAATCGTAAAAGTGGTCTTGTGACCGGTCCATAACAAGAGATAACACAACTATTCTATTTAATCATTTTTTCTTGTTTATCAAATGACAATATCCTCCTTCTCTTTTTTTTCTTTTATTCTCTTTCCCTCATTTAATTTTTTTTTTTAACTAGAAATTCAACTTTTAAGATGAGTAATTAGAAAATTTAATATTCAAACCTTGGTTTTTGTATAATTTAATGTATCTACCAACTGAACTATGTTCAAAAAGGTTAATTTATTAACTTTCTATAAAGGTTTAAATTAGTTGCGGTTGATATATCTTTAAAACCTCAGTATTTAAACGCGTGGAGACAAACAGTAACATACCAATTTGTATGCTTTTCTCGATCTCTTGTTCTTTAACTCTTCTTTTATCCTTGATTGAGTAATAAATTACAAAATTTTAAAACAAAATACTAGTTTGAATATATGGTAACATTAGATGAAAAATTGTAAAACCAAAATTTAGTATACCCTTAAGTATAAAAAAAAATCAATTATTTGATTAGGTAAAAAGGAAAAAATTATAAATACAATAATTTAAAAAAAATGGTAAAAATGAAGGTAAAAAAATATATGCCAAAAGTTGATTTCCGTTTGTATAATGTGTAGATTAAATAAACTATTCGGATATAAAATCAGCCTTTAGTCTTTAATTACTTTCAATCTTTTCATTCTCTTATGTCAAGCTCACCGGTTTATCTATAGTTGTTTTTTATTCATAAAAATGAAATATTTAAAATTTAAAGTTTATATATAGTGTTAGCTCATGAAAATTAAGAAACCTTGTTTGTTTCCCACATACATCGCCCCCTGATTAACCTGATTTGTCCCCATCAAATACATCACAAGACAAACTCTCGCATATATATTTGAATTTAATCAAGGTGGTGTGATTTATCTATTGTATTGTGCAAAGTTAGGCATTGCGTGATGATATGAGGGAAAAAGTGAAGTTAGCAATTAAACAAATAATGTAAACGTAGCTATAATTACCTTTAAACTTTGAGAGAAAGCGAGGGTTAACCTGCTTTCTTAACACAACCCATAAAGCATGTACATATTGTGCCAACTTTTTGCTTTGGATCGGTGCTTGTCCAAATCAAACTCCATTACT
>Ga0099826_10001653_pt1 | contig 13654 bp, 4 predicted proteins | sample Mtrugardesep15_FD_76830 | JGI IMG/M metagenome (GOLD analysis project Ga0099826, IMG submission 76830) | Root nodule microbial communities of legume samples collected from California, USA - M. trunc garden sep15 | ecosystem: Host-associated > Plants > Roots > Nodule | place: USA: California... | reverse complement strand
TTTGATTGCGTATAACAAGTGTTGCTGGATCCTCACAATTATAGAGCAAGTGATACACCAAATAAAAGGAAAGAAAAGAAGACATGTATATTTGGTATCTGATAATTTCTTTTTTCTTCATCTTCAATATTCTATTCTGGCTTTGAGATCTTTATCACACTTATGTAGGCCTTTCTTTCACCATAGGTCATCCCTATTCGCAATTCCACCGGAAACGGATCCCCTCATGTGAGATTTTTACACAAGAGAGAAGTGTGATATCACACCATTCCATAAGAGAGCTACAAATGGGTGGGGCTACATTCCTTCTCAATTCAATCCTTCCCACAAACCAAGGTGACCAGTTCCATTACTAGTTACTAGAAACAACTTGAGCATTTGGTTAATCATTGGTTCTTCTTTCCCTCTCTTGCAATGTCAATTTAAATCATTGGGACAAGAAGTCATCCCTATAAAAAAAACACTTGAATCTCATATAAGTAAGCTCAACAATATCATAAAAGAGTAGGGATAAAAAAAAAACAAAATTTTGTAAGGAATTATACTCAAATTTGAAGTAATTTCATGGTGAGTAAATTTCTAAACAACACTTTTCTTCTCCTTATGGTGAGTAAATTTCTAAACAACACTTTTCTTCTCCTTACATACACAGATACCACCACAACAAGGTGGAATATTCTCGACATTCAGAAATAAGCTTGTCAAAATAAATATTTCGAGGATCTCAAACAAATAAAAAAACAATTCATACCAAGATTCTTTCTTTAACCAAATTTTAAAGAAAATAAATCCTGCAAATCCTTTGGTCTAACTTGATTTTTTTCCCAAGAAAGGAAGGTGGACTTTAGCTAGTCACAAGGTCAACTCTTAAAATGACACATAGCACACATTTATCCATAATAACCTGCCACTTCTTATAAACATACACATCATGTACCTCTTTCTATTGGATCTATAAAACTACCTTAGGCACGAGGAATGGCATTCAAACTCTACAGCAGAAAAGGAGTAACACTCCACATTATGATATTACAACATAAAACTTACCTTGTAGAAAAAATATCATAATTTTTAGTCTGAGCACGTATTCAAGACATCATTAAAAAAAGGGCATTTTTGTGTGAAAATGCCTTGCAGGTTTCTTTTGCAAGTACATATTTGTGTAGTGTAGTTTCTTGTATAAGATTTTGTGTAGCACCTTTGCTTCTTTAAAATGGAAGTTGAGATTAATTCTTTTAAAAAGGTCTTGCCTTTGCTTCTTGAAAGCACCTCTGACACATCACCTTGCGAAAATTGTTCTGAAATGAGAAATATATGATGGGTTCGTAATAACCTATGGAAATACCTTTTAAATGTTTAACCAAATTATAAATAACTAGCATCATGTTTTCAAATCATAAATACAAAGTGCCATTGTAAGCATATTAATTTGGATAAAAACCCCTTACTAAAAAAAAAAAGAAGTTAAAAAAACATGTTCAGATCACTTGTGTTTGGTTTGGGTATTATTCATGATTTACGCGGGACTCAAACTTCAGAGGTCTAACCCTTTCACTGCATCATTTGTTCATAACAATTTAACATATATTTGATGTGGCAGATGTCAGCTACTATTAGAAATGGTAAGAATATTAAGGATAGCTGAAGATGAGCTAACTGGATAACTTGCTATAGCTGTAACTTTGAAGCTAAGAATTTTCCGTGCACATTCTCAATATTCATGATATGTGGAGGAGGAACCTCTTTGTGTGGGAAGAGGGGTTAGTACATAACCTTCTTGAGTTGATAGAGGGATGGGAAAAGGTGGAGGAGGTGGATTTTTGGTGGTGGAAGTTGGAGGAGGAAGGGAATTTTTCGGTGTCCTCATCTTATGTTTCTCTTGAAAGCTTGATGTTGCATCAAGAACCATTGGAGAGGACGAAGAAAGTGGTGTTTGACTTAGTGTGGAAAAGTCCGGCACCCTCTAAAGTGGTTGTTTTCTCTTGGCAATTGCTTCTCAACCGCATCCCGACCAAAGTCAATCTTTTGAGTAGGCGTATCCTAGCACCGGTGTCCTTGGGGAGGTGTGAGTTTTGTGAACAAGCGGCGGAAACGGCGACTCACTTATTTCTCCATTGTGACTGGACTTTTAAAGTGTGGTCGAAGGTTGGTGGGTGGTTGGGGATAAATTTCATTACACCGCAATCTCTTTTTCAACATTTTGAGTGTTGGAATGGGGAGATTGGAAGGAAGGAACTTCGGAAAGGTTATTGGCTGATTTGGCATGCGGTGTTATGGACGATTTGGAAAGCGCGGAATGATAGGATTTTCAATAATTTAATGAAAGATTTTGGGGAAATTGTTGAGGAAGTTAAGGTGACTTCGTGGAATTGGGCGAATTCTAGACTTAAGAGTCCTCCTTGCCTCAATTACGAGTGGTGTTGGAACCCCATTGATTGCTTATTGAGATAGGTGGGGCAGTTTTAGAGGTGTCCGGGACTTTTGGTTGTAGATGTTGCTGGTTTCTGGTGCGCTTTTGGCTTTCTGTTTTCCTGCAGTAGCTGTTCTGGTTTGCTGTTTTGCTGTTATAGATGGTGGTTCAGGGGATTCTGTTTTGTGTTTGTCTGCGGGTTGGCTGCTGTCTGTGTTCAGCAGTATTACAACTCTAGCAGTTTTTTCTGTTTAGGCGTTATCGCTGTCACCATGTATTTATACTTCTTGTATTTGTTGGTGTTAATAATATAAGCTATTTCAAAAAAAAAAAATGATAGCACAGGTATAAAAGAAAATCAGTAAAGAGCAAACAGCCCAGGTGAGCATCTTCTCAAAACCAAAGGAGGACAAGGATAACTTGAAATTTGCAAACCAATCAAAGCAATAGTTGCCTTCACAAAATGTATGAACAAATCAAAATTATGCCTTTTAATTTTTCTGCAATGTATGGTTTGAATATTGAGATTATCTTTCCATGTTGAATATACAAACAAACCAACAACGTTTACATTGATCAAAGTAGACGACACAGCATTTTCTATGAGAAAATGTATAAAAAAAGAAGGATTTTAGAGACTTGCAATATTGAGAAAAGGGATGTTTAGCTGCGGAACAGTCCAACAGTAGAAGTACTTCTCAATCTGCCTCAGGAATTCAATACACCGGAACAATGTTTTAACAATTACAAACACGTAGGGATTCAATTTGCAGTAACAGAGTGATTCTCACGTGAGTTTCTACATGAGTTGGGTTTTGTGTGAGGGTTTTTGCAGGGAAAGAAGGGTTTCACGTTTTAGCATGAGAGTTTCAACATGCGAGTCGGGCTTCGAAGTGAGAGTAGTCGGTTCAGTGAGAGACAATAAATCTGGGTTTGAGAATAAGACAAATTTTCAACTATTTCTGAGCTTCCAAGGGATAAAGACCCTTGAATCTAAAACCTAAAGCTCTGTAAGTGAATCATTTTCGAGCCAAAGGTTGAACTAGCCTGTAGTGAAGATAATATCTATTGCTGCCATGACAACATGGAAATAAGCATCTAGAGATTAATTATTCAAAGGAAGGAAACAAAATAACCCATAAAAGTAGCATGGCTATCTCGAAAAATACCAACCTGGCGTGCCTAGGGAGCCAACCATCAAAATTACACTTCACCTCAAAGGCAAAAGGGAGGATACTAGCTGACTTTTCTTTTAACGGCGGATACTAGTTGACTTGCTTGATACAAGGACAAGAGCGAGGGTGACCTGCCACCCTCAAATGATTGAGAACAGAGTATTTTTTTGATAGGAGACATTAAGCATTTGGAATAAATCCCGATCAAGGAGATGGTTGAGTGAATCGCTGAAATAGTTTGATAAACAAAAACAATTTGTTCTGAAAACTGAAAGATTTCTTGCACATCCAAGTGATGTAGATAACTCAATAATCAGCGCCACATCCTAAATTTGTGAGCACCAACAGTCATTAATAGATTGAAGGGCATGGAGAAAGCTCAAATTATCAAAAGCATGATTTGAAACCACGACAAATCCAATAACATAATTTGATGACAGTTACCAAGTCAATGATGAAACAAAAGCAAATAGATTTTCAGGGTTGAAGAGAATGAAGATGGGTCACACAATCAGTAGTCAAGTAGGTTACTCGCCAATAGTTTTTTCACAAGCAAACAAAGCAAAAATACAACTCTTGTGATATTGCCAAATGTAAAAGTTGCATTACAGCTGAATAGTTGATGGTGAAACCATATTAACATGCATGCATATATACAAAATTACCTAGATAACAAAAGTTTTCAACACATTTTATCATCATAACAACATATAAGCCATTTTCAACACTTTCTTACACCTACAAAGACATATAGGCCTTTCTTACACCGCAGGATCCTAGCAATTACAGACCAAGTGATACACCAAATGAAAAGAAAAGGAAAAGAAAGAAGTCATGTAGATTTGGTATCTGACCAAGTGATCTCGCACCATTCAAGAAGAGACATAAAACTAGGTGATACTCCATTCCTGATCAATATAACGCTTCCCGCAAACCAACGTGACTAAATCCATCACTAGAAACAACTTGCTTCAGCTACGCATCAAAGGTTCTTCTATCACTCCCTTACAATTTCAATTTAAATCCTCGGGACAAGAAGTCATCCCTGTAAGAAAAATACATGCATCTCATAGAAGTAAATAATATCACAAAAGAATAGTGAGAATTTTTTGTTTGAAAGGACTTACACATAGATTTTGAGTAATTTCATGCAGGCAAATTTCTACACAACAATGTTCTTATCCTTAAATACATAGATGCCACAACAGGGTGGAATAGTCTCAACATTTAAAATAAGTTTGACAAAATAATTATTTCATAGTGAGGATTTCACAAAAGGAAAAAAAATCAACTCATACCAATATTATTTATATAACTTTTAAATTAAAGGATCCTGCAAATCCTTTTGTCTAACTTGATATTTTTTCCTCAAGAAAGGGGGGTGGAGTTTAGCTAGTCACAAGCATAAACCGACACATAATGTACATTGTTGTTGTCCTTTGAAATCCAGCATACACACATTGTCGAATACATATACATAAAACAAGGTAGAGAGTTCAAAGTTATTAGAGAATCCTTGTCCAGTAATAAGAATTCAATTTGACCTTTAACAGAGTTTGACTACATAATACATTTATCATATGATGGGTCCATTGAACTAATATTAACTTATACATAGCAAAAATTCAAAACTCAGATAATCAATAAGAAGTACCTTCTCTTGCTTGTACGATTCTCCTTCCTGGGGAAGGAAGGTGGAACAAGACTTCCAACACAGATCATGGTGTCATTCAAATTAGGAATTCCTTCAACATAACTAACATGTTCACTCTTACGATCATACCAAAACAACTTCTCACGATCGACTTCCAACAGAACCATACTTCCATCGCTCGAATAACCTACAAGCCTCAAACATTTCAAAGGGAAAGTGAAACACGAATCAACCAAAGTAAAAAGTTTACACCAACTATCTCTACATCCATATTCTTTCATCACCCAAACATCAATTTTAGTAGTATGATAATTCACAATCATACAAAGACACCCTCCCAGAACCTCAGCATCAATTTCAAAACTCTTACTATTAACATCTTCACCTATTTCAGGAAAAGGAACCTCAGCGAAAATCTCAAGTGTTAGGTTAAATGCGACAATTACACGAGGTCGCAACGGTTCAAGTTTCTGAGTCATTATCCAGTGAAGAGAATTCTCAACAAAAACTCCCATTTTTTGATCGTAGTAAAGAGCATACGGCATACTAGGAAGTTCTTTCCACGAGTTTGTTTTGGAGCTGAAGAGTCTCACATGTGATTCAGAAGTAGAGTGTTGTAGCTCAAAGAAACAACATATTCTGAGGAGTTTGTAATCATCGGTTAATGGATCAAAACCGAAGCCGTGAACGCAAAAGCATAAGTGAATGTTGTTAGATTCAGAACGATCAGTAATAGGAATAGGGAGATCAGGGATAATGCAATGTTTACGGATGTTAGGGTTCCAGAAAGCGATTTCGCCATCGGAGAAGATGCAGAGAAGGCCGTTACATGAACCGAACAGAGAGATGAAGTTGTTGGGGATTTTGAAAGGAAGAATGAGTTTAATGCGGGTGGTTAGGTTAGAGAAATCGTTGATTTGGTAGAAATCGGAGTTGTGTCGAAGGATTAAGGAACGATTGAGGGAATTTTCGAGGTGAAGGTTGATGAAGCTGTGGGAATCGATTAGAGATTGAAGTGATTTTGAGGTTGAACGGAATCGGAGAAGGGATTGTACTGGTAACAGAGAGAGGATTCCGGTGAGTATCTCCGGCGGAAGATCCGCCATTGGAGCTTGGAAGGAAGGTTCTAGTTAGGGTTTAGAGTTTTTCATTTCTTCCTTTCTTTGTACTGTATCACCCAAATGCAACCCATCTTTCATTTTTATTCCCGCCTTTTTTTAGGGAAATTCTCCCACCGTTTTATGGTTTTCCCAAACCTTTCTTTCTTGTTTTTTTATTCGCACCAACTTTTTTTATTTAGACATGAAATGATAATTATTTTAGAGAAGACTCGAAATAATAATAATCTTTGAAAACTCACACATATAAATATAAAAGTTGAGATTCAAACTCGGTCTATCAAGTTTGACATTTTTATCACTTTAACTATGATATGTAAACTTTTTTATTCTCTTTTTTAGTACAATTATAAAATGGACCTTGTTAACGATTGTCCCCGGGATACTCTTTAAGCATTTCAAATTAAAAATTATTTATTAAAAAAGTCAAATAGATCAATTTTCAAAACATTGAATACATAACTTTTCATAAAAAGTCACTACTTTAAACCCTTAAAGAGTGTCCAGAGACACTGGTTAACATTTCCCATATAAAATATATTTGTGTCACAACAACTTATTTTATATGTATTATTTATTGTTATTCTTTTACTTTTTATTCACTTTTATGGTTAATGGAGAAAATTTATAAAAATAAATAAATTCTTTCTTTTGTTTTTTTAATAAAAAATAGAAGTGCAAATTCTTTTTTTCAAAGAGGAAAAGGGAAAACAAGAAGAGACTCTAATTAGGGTCGAACAAACTCAATGTCAATGAAACTTGCTAAAATAATAGTAGGGTTAATATATTTTTACCCCTCTGTAATTTAGGCGAGTTCCGGCTTATCCCCTATATTTATTTTTTGTATAGATTCCAACCTTAAAAAATGAAAATTCTCCAAAAAACATCCCTGACCCCATCTGACACACTCCACTTGCTGACGTGGCACGCCACCGTGTAATTAATTTAATTTTTTTTTAACCTGACACGTGTGTAATGTTTTAAAAATAATTTAATTTTTTATTTAAAAATTATTTTTAAAAAAGATAAAAAAATTAAAAAAAATCTGAAATTTAATTTTCAAAACATTTAAAAATTTGGAAAAAAAAGGAAAAAAAAATCGTTTTTTTTTTCAAAAATTTAAAAAATGAGATAAAAAATTCAAATTTTTTTTCGAAATTTAAAAAAATAGAAAAAAATCGGATTATTTTTAGAATTAAAAAAATCTGGAAAATTTTTAAAAAATGAAAAAAATTCTGGAAAAAACATAATGTATATATAAATTTTCGAAAAAATTATAAAAAATATCCGAATTAAATTAAAATTATAAAAAAAATTCGAAAATATAAAATTATCTATTTTTTTATTTTGAAAATTAATTTCCAGAATTTTATTTTATTTGAAAATATAATCTAGACAAATAACATGATACGATGGGTATTGATTGACACCGGTGTATAAGTCATGTTATACTGTTAAATAACAAGCCTTTAATTTTATCCTTCAATATTTTTATTTTTTTTATAAAATAAAAAACAAACTTTTTTATTTTGAAAGAAAAATCTGAACTTTTTTTAAAAAATTTCGAAATATATTTTCTTATTATATTAACAAATTTCAAAATACTTTAAGTTCCTGAATTTTTCATTTTTTTTATAAAATAAAACTTCTTACTTTAGAAAAAAAATGTGAAATTTTTTCATTTTTCCGGTGTTGAAAAAAATCTAGAAATATATTAATTTATTCCAAAAAAAATTCATTTTTTAAAATTTTTCCATAACTTTTTTCATTTTTATTAATTTTTCCATATTTTTTTCATTATTTGTAATTTTACCGAATTATTTTTCCATTTTTATTAAATTTTTCAGAATACTTTTTCGTTATTTCTCATTTTTAAGAATTTTTTATTTTTAGTAAAAAAAATCATAAATGCCACGTGTACCCCATAAAAAATAAAAATAATTATACAATCAGCGTGCCACGTCTTTCGGAAAAGGTGGCGCAGTGTGCCACATCAGTGAAAATGCACAGGGGTGGTTTTTTGAGAATCTCTATTTTTCAATGTTGGAATCTAAACAAATTTTTTTACCGGGGGTAAACCAGAACTCGCCATATTACAGGGGTGTAAAGACATATTAACCCATAATAGTATATGTCATATTAGGGGAGGTTTCGTGGAAGACAACAAATTCATTGTCACTCATAGCACTCTTCTTAGTCAAAAAAATCTGTTGAAGTCTTGTAAACTCATGCACTGTGTGTTGCAAATTGACCCCCAATCTTTGAGTAGAAGTCGCTTGATAACTCATATCAAATTTCCATAATTGTAAAACACATTCAAACCCTTTTGAACGATAGCAACCACTTTATTTAGCTTGCGAGACACATCACATGCTTATAACTTGAATCCCAGCAAAACGTCCTCCCCATCTGTCCCTCAAATAGGGCAATTTGTGATCCCTCTTTAGAATTTCGCCAGGTTGGTTCGTTAATAAGGGATCCCTACTCGCCAGCTACAGAAAATGCTTAATACGGTTAGAAACTCAAAAAAAAAAGTAATCGATGTCTAGCCGGTCAAGTACCACATATAATAAGGATACAATCCTATCAAAGCGAATAATCCAATGATTTCCCCCCTTTTTTTTTTTTTTGCTTATTCAGGCTTGAAAGCTATTACAATTCTCCTTGTCCTTTTAGTTTTAGAAAGGGAAAAGGCCGGAAAATGGGTAAGAAGATAATCTCTCATCTTAGTCAGGATCTTAACATGAAGAATGGCAGGGTTATTGATGTTGAGTAACCCATGCATAAAATATCTTGTATGATCACACATAAAATCTCCAAAACCACCCAAATTAGATTCGAGAAACACATTGTCATCTACGTTAAGAGACACTAAGTCTAACTTAGGTTGAAGCCACTTAGTAAATTCCTTGTTTTGTTGATAAAATAAAAATAAAAATTAAAGAATCAAAATATATTTGTAGTTATGACTTTAAATATACCGGACCCAGAAACTATTAAAAGACAAAGAATAGTTTAGAGAATGTTTATTATATTTCAATAGCTCAAGAAATAGGAGAGACTTATGTGAAATTTACTCTTATTTTAATTCAAATACCACGTGACAATCTTTCTGCACTTCGTGTAAACACAGTGTTTTATGTCATGTTTAGAATGGGTGTTTGATGGTTCATTTTTAAAGACTTTGTAAAAATTGAAGAGTGGCTAATACTTTCAAGACAAAGTGCAGTAGTTTATGTAATTAAAAAAGAACAAAAAGACAATGATTTTGATATTGGGACCACACTATCACTTTGAATATATTAATAAAATTATCGTTTATTCTTTGGTTTAGTGCTGTTAGAGAGTAAAGTCTAAACTGTTAAGTATCTCAGTTAAGTAACAAGTATAAGCGTGTTTAGCTAGTAATGATTAGATGTGTACGGCATTCTTATTTATCAATTTTGTTAGGTCTGTAGCAACTAAACCTAATAATTTCCTTCTAAAATGCTACATTAAGTTAGCAACAATTTAACCTAACAAATTCCCTATAAAATGTTGTTGAATGCATATTAAGTTAATTTTAATCATAACATTGTAATCTAACACAATGTGAAATACAATGTTAGTTACAGATTTTGTTACACGCTCTCTTTTCTCTCTTCTTTCAAGCGCCATCGTTCTTTATCAATGACGGAATTCTAACATGGTATTATAGTTATAGAGCTCTTTTTTTTTTATCATGAGGCATAGCTACACTTACGCCTTCTCCTACGCCTTCACAATCTGAAGCGCATCGCGTAACTGTTGCACCTTTAAAAACATTCAAACAAATCGTCTATGTCAAACTTGATGATTCAAACTACCTTCAATAGAAGAAGCAGGTTGAAGGAGTTTTGCTACTTTTTCTTCGTGCGTATATATGGTTGAATTGATAGATAATTCATGTGGGTTTCTTTGGCTAATTATTCTTTGCGCGTATGCGTGCTTCCTATTTCTGCTTTGTGCATGCTTCCTATTTATGCTTTATGCATGCTTATGTTTGATATTCTATGATTAATACTAAAAAATATTCACTTTGATTGTTCACGTGCAATTAGAATATTTGTGGGTTGTGTCTATATATCATCGCTCAACCGTGAAAATACCAAAATTGTTGGTTGAAAGTTGTAATTTGGGTTTGAACCTCGACTCCCTCCATTTTTATGTGATTTTTCAATCACTATTGTCATTTGATCTATCTATCAAATAAATAAAAATTGTGAGCAGCATATGTCGGGTTAAAACTCAACAATTGAGAGGTCTAAACCTTTTGACCAGAAATAAAAGTTCAGTAAAAAAACTAGAAATAAAAGCTCAATTGAGAACAAAGCATTTCATTTACAAGTTTTCTGCAATTCAAAAATTTGCTAGCTTTCCTTTGTAAAAACATAAATAAATTTGTTAGCCTCTTACATTTTCTTCCACTCAATTGATTTTCCTTCCTAATACAAGTCAATTGTGGAATATCAACACTGCTGGGTGCTTAAGAACTACCTCTTGAGGACACCAACACTCCATTAGACTTCTTTCTTTGGTTTCTGGCTTTCTGCTGCGTTGTTCAGCATGAATGAGCCATCAACTAATTTGGGAATAGTCATCCACAAAAAGCTTTTTTTGCTATTTCCCAGTTTCATGCCAATTCAAAACGATGATGTCTCAAACAATGACTATGCTACACAAATTTACAAAAATAACCAAATTGGTTCCTGATTAAGAAGACATTCAGCATCTTCTTTCCACAAATTAATTTTTCATAAACAAATGGGCATTTTCTATATCTCTAGAAAGTAGAACACATAAAAAATAAAGTAGAAACATGTCATAATTTTCCCATCCTATTGCCTCAGTGGTCGCATTCAAAATTCTATCTAACTTAACATCCTATTGCAAACAACTTCAAAATTGGTTGCATTGTCCATGAAATGCAAGTGAATCTCTGTCACATATCACAATCACATGACGGTTGCTTCCCTTACATTTTACGGACAGTTAGAATAGCTGATGAGGGATGATGTATTAGGTTGAAATGTACTATGTACCAAATTATCAAAAGCATGATTGAAACCACGACAAATCCAATACCACAATTTGATGTTAAAGTTAAGTTATCCATGACAGTTACAGAGTCAATGATAAAGCAAAAGCAAATAGATTTTTATGGTTGAAGAGATTGAAGATGGGCCACACAATTAGCATTCAAGTAGGTTACTTGCCAATAGTTTTTTCACAAGTAAAAAAAACCATATTAACATGCATGCATATATACAAAATCACAAAGATAATAAAAAGTTTCAACACTTTTGATCACCATAACTACATATAAGCCATTTTCAACACTTTCTTACACCTAAACAGACACATATGCCATTTTTCTTTGAATTACTTATAGCAGGATCCTAGCAATTACAGACCAAGTTATACCCCAAATGGAAAGAAAAGGAAAAGAAAGAAGTCATGCACATTAGGTATCTGACCAAGTGATCTCGGACCATTCAAGAAGAGACGTAAAACTAGGTGATGCTCCATTCCTGATCAATTTAATGCTTCCCGTGAACCAACATGACTAAATCCATCACTAGAAACAACTTGCTTCAGCTACGCATCAAAGGTTCTTCCTTCACTCCCTTACAATTTCAATTTAAATCCTCGGGACAAGAAGTCATCCCTATAAGAAAAATACATGCATCTCATAGAAGTAAGCTCAACAATATCACAAAAGAATAGTGATAAAAATAAATATTTTGAAAAGACTTATACATAGATTTTGAGTAATTTCATTGCAGGCAAATTTCTACACAACAATGTTCTTATCCTTAAATACATAGATACAACGACAGGGTCGAACAGTCTCAACATTTCGAAATAAGTTTGACATCGTAGTGAGGATCTCAACTAATGATGGAAAAAAATACCAACTCATACAAATATTATTTATTTAGCCCACCATTAAAGTAAAGGAATCCTGCAAATTCCTTGTGTCTAACTTAATATTTTTTTTCCTCAAGAGAGGAGGGTTGAGTTTAGCTTTTCACAAGGTCAACTCATAAACCAACACATAGGATACACACATTGTCAAATACATATACATAAACAAAGGTAGAGACTTCAAAATAATTAGAGAATCCTTGTCCTATAATAAGAATTCAGAATTCAATTTGACCTTTTAACATAGAGTTTAACTACATATATCATATGATGAGTCCATTGAATTGATATTAACTTATACAAAGAAAAAACTCGGGTAATCAATAAGAAGTACCTTCTCTTGCTTGTGTGATTCTCCTTCTTGGAGAAGGAAGGTGTTACAAGACTTCCAACACAAATGATGGCATGATCCACACTAGGAATTCCTTCAACATAACTAACACATTCACTCTTGAGATCATACCAAAACAGCTTCTCACGATCTACTTGCAACAGAACCATACTTCTATCGCTCGAATAACCTAAAATCCTCAAAGCTCTCAAAGGTAAACTGAAACACAATTCCGCCAGAGTAAAAAGTTTACACCAGCTATCTCTACATCCATATTCTTTCATCACCCAAACATCAATTTTACCAGTTTGATAATTCACAATCATACAAAGACACCCTTCCAGAACCGAAACACCGATTTGAAAACTCTCACTATTAACTTCTTCACCTATTTCAGGAAAAGGAACCTCGTTGAAAATCTCGAGTGTTAGGTTAAACGCGACAATTGCACGAGGTTGCAACGGATCAAGTTTCTTCCTCATTATCCAGTGAAGAGAATTCTCAACAAAATCCCCCATTGTTCTTCGAGCATAGGAAAGAGTGTACGGCATTGTAGGAAGTTCTTTCCACGAGTTTGTTTTGAAGCTGAAGAGTCTAACATGTGATTCAAAAGTAGAGTGTTGTACCCCAACGAAGCAAAAGATTCTGAGAAGTTTGTAATCGTTGGTCAATGGATCAAAACCGAAGCCCTGAATGCAAAAGCCGAAGTGAATGTTGTTAGATTCATAGTGTTGAGGAGTAGGAATAGGGGGAGAAGGGATAATCTGATTTTTACGGATGTTAGGGTTCCAGAAAGCGATTCCAGCATTGGAGGAAATACAGAGAAGGCCGTTACATGAACCAAGAAGAGACATCCGGTTGATGGAACCTGTGAAAGGAAGGTGGAGTTTAACGCCAGTGGTTAGGTTAGAGAAATCATCGATTTGGTAGAAATTGAAGTTGTGTCGAAGGATTAAGGAACGATTGAGGGAATTTTGGAGGTGAAGTTTGATGAAGTTGTGGGAATCGATTAGAGATTGA
>Ga0099826_10001652_pt1 | contig 13659 bp, 7 predicted proteins | sample Mtrugardesep15_FD_76830 | JGI IMG/M metagenome (GOLD analysis project Ga0099826, IMG submission 76830) | Root nodule microbial communities of legume samples collected from California, USA - M. trunc garden sep15 | ecosystem: Host-associated > Plants > Roots > Nodule | place: USA: California... | reverse complement strand
GAAGCATTCCCGAGCTTACTATGGCTCTAGCGGTAATTGCTCTCAAAATAGCATAGCCATAATTAAGTAAATTGTTTGGAGGCACTCCTTTTTGTCCTCTTGTGAAATTCTCTACTTTAATTAAGCTTTGCCAATAATAAACAGCAGCTCTTGCTTCGTGATTTAATGAGTCTCCAGAAGTCACTTCCTTTGCCCATAATTCCATTTTACGCATAGGAATTCCTTTTTCCTTTAGTAGACCAGCTTGATTAGTTATTTTAGAGGCTATAGTCTGCTGCCATAGATTTTTTTTCAGTGGAACTGAAGCATTAATTTGATTTTTAAAGCGTTCTGTTTGTTCTGTGTGACTACTAAGCGGCATTAATAGACCTATGGGCATATGCTGTTGGTCGCAATTGATTAAAGCAACATTGTTATGGGTTAATTTTTCTAATAAACCATTGGTTATGGTAATTTGTTGGTTTTCTAAAACAATGACTCCTATGTCTTCAATAGATACAGTTTTTGTCTCTTGATCTTTATCAGGATAAGAGATAATTATCTGCTCATTTTTTGTGCTTAAATAAGCCGGATTACCGAAAAACAGGGTTCGTTTTATCATGACTAATATTCTCCTATCTGTACAATTTTACCCAAATGATTAATACGCACTTTTACTATGCCCTCTAGACCTTTGTGGCTATATATTTCTTTATATGTGATCGATTTTAGTGTTTTTGAATTGTCTAAAGTTGTTTCCAAATGATGTCTAAACCAAAATCCTGATGATCCAAGCTCGCCAAATTTTTGAACCCTATAAATGTTAGGGCTGATCAAATGATAATTTTGAGGGTCTAACAAGTCAATTTCTTGAGGATTAAAACTTTCTGAGGGAAATATAAATAACTCGTTCTTCTTCAGAGAATATTGAAAGTCCCAGCCCAATTCATGATTTTTATTAATAACAGACAATCCTAAATTACTCCTTACAACAGCATCGTAAAAAGAAACGACTTCCTCATGTAAATTTCCTTTGTCATCTTTATAGATAGCAGCATGATGGTTATTACCCGTACTAATGAAATCTGCAGGAATAGGCTTACCGTTTTCATCTAATATTTCTTTTCCAAAGTGATCTTTTTTAGTGTGTAACGCTAGGGCATTGCTTACTCCTTTGATGGTTACCCGTTTTAAGGCAATTCCCTTATCCTTATTCTGCCAGATTGGATTTTCATCCAGATTAATGAACGCTTTTTTAGGATCACCACCAAATTCAGCCAAACGCTTTTCCAGAATTTTTTTCAATCCTGAATCAATTACTTTTTCGACTTTTAAATCTGGACTAATGTCTTTCCTTATGGTATAGTCAGCTTCTAGCCATACCATTTTTACTTTTTCAGGAACTGTAATGTTTTCTTCCTCATTTATATAAATTGGGGCTTTGCTTAAAGCATTTTTGCCTGTAAACGCTTTCTTAGGATCATTGTCATTTTCCTGCAGTCTTTTCAATAAAGCCTCTCGATACTGTTTTTTTGCTACTTTGCTGATGTGTTCGGCTGTGAAAGTGCTGCCTACTTTTTCTTCTTTTGTAGTGTATTGGTGCATTTTTCCGTAAACAGTTTCATTATGCAGTTGCCCACGTGGTGTTAACTGTATTTTTTCATTCGTCCCACCCTGTTTTTTAGTGATATTTTTATTTTTGGTAACAACTTTATTTTTGGCTTTATGAGAAACTATTATGCCTTCAAGATGTTTTTTGACCTCTTCTCTAAAATTGGGCATTGGTTCGATAAATCGAAGTTTATTGTTTTTGTCTCTTTTTAGATATTTAGCTTCAATTCCATATATGGAATCCGCTTTTTTATCTCCCTGTGTTTTTGCATTAAGGTTATTCAAGTATTGAATGTAAGCTGGTTTTGTAAATGCAACTGTAATTGCATCCATTGCGTGATGGCGGTGATCGTTTCGTTTTGTCCAGTCTTTAATTTTATAAAGACGCTCGCCATTTTTTCCTTCCTCAATATAAGTTAATCCCAGCTTGTCGTACTTATTCCAATTTAGGTCCTTCATTACATCAACCAGCTCCCAATCCTCACGAAGTTTATCAGTTATACTTCCAATTGTAGAAGTTACATTTCTGGAAATTTCCAATAAAATTTCTTTGGCTTTTTTTGCTATATATTGGGTCTCTCTTAATTGGCGTTCAATAAAACCTTCAGGGATTTCATGATCAGACAATAAGAGTTTGTTTTGTTTTGTTCTGCTGATTTTTCCAAACAAACTTTTTACTCTTTTTTCGAATTGCTCAAACTCTTCCGCAGATAATTTTTCCTGTAAATATGAATAAGCCGTTTTATTGCTTTTATCAATGTTCAGCTTGCGTTCACATATTGTTTTATTGGAAAAGCTGTCGTCAAATAAACGAGATCTTGGAATAATATGTTCAATATCGTAGTCTTTGGTAAACAGCAGTGAAGGAGGTATTGGTTTGCCAGTATACAAAGAAATGCCATCACATTCTTTCCAAAGTTTATAGCGTATAATATCATTTCTGGTTACACGTTGAATTCCAAACTCTTTGTGCAGTAATTTCCTGATCTGATCGTGTTCGGCAGTACTCTTACTAATAGCCCTAGTCATTTCGCTTCGCTGCTCATTATTGTTTTTCAGCTCTCGAGCTAATTCAACACGGATTTCATCAGGTTTACCCAATTCAGGATTGTTTAAGATAGCATTGATAACATTAATCATTTGATTAAGTATTTTTTCAACGACAGGGTTTCTCAGGCTATTTTTCTTAAGCAGTTCCAGAGTATCTTTTAGAACTCTGTCATTATTTTGTTCTTTTGTTAAAGATGATGAATGATTGTAACCTACTAATGTACATGCTTTGTCATAAAAATGTCCGTCTTTCAGGTGCGGGAGGATTTTTTTTACAGCTTTTGCGCTCAGACTGCCATAATCAGTCTGCAGATTTATATTTAAAAGAAAGGGTAGATGATTTTCTTTGAAACCAAATTTACTTTTTAATTTATCTTTTAATTTATCATCTTCTTCAGCAGAGTATAATAAGTGCCAGAATTGATAATAGGGCTGTTTATCAAAATCATTCCCTTGTATTGCTGCATCGAAGTCAAGAATAGCTGTATTGATCTCAAGATCTACAAATGCTGAATTGATGATTTTATATATTTCTTTAGGATTTAATTTACTAAAGTCTAAATCGTCATATCCTTCTAAAACTAAGATTTTTTCAAAAGCTTTATAGATTTCGCTATTGGTTCTGTTTCCTTCAATTTTTTTGAAATTAACCGTATGCGATCCTTTTTTTAAACCACAAATTGCCAAAATCTGAGCGTCAGTCATACTATCTTTAAAGGATAGCTGCTGTGCAATAATTTTTTTAAGATCTTCATCCAAAATATAAGGTTCTTTGGTAACCTCATTCTTGACAACAATATTATTTAGGTTCTGCCAAATCCTAAATTCCTGAAATAAAGGAGAAGATTTTGGGACTGCTTTATGCGATTTTTCAAACTCGCAAAAACTTACCAGATGTTTTTGGGATTTTAATTTTCGCTGATAAAAAATCGTAATATCACGCACTTCTGTTTTTAGAAGGTCTGTTAATTCAGGATTAAATTGTTTTTGGGTTTCCCAAATTCTTTCAAATTCATCTAAATAGTCCTGTCGGTAAAAAACTTGATTTTTCAGCTTGGCATGCCTATTCTTTTCTAGCTGCTTAAATAGGAACTGTCCAACAGTTTCTGCATTGAAATACAATTCTTTGCTTCTGTCGCTTATAGCTCCGAGATAACCGCTTGATTGGTTTATCTGATTGTTTATTTCTGTAATGATAAAGGCAAGAATTTTTAGATCGAGTTCTTTTGACAATGCCTCGTTTCTCCAATTATAATGCTGGAATTTGACTTCTTCTCTGGTTCCTTTATTTTCTGCAAGTTCAATATTTAGTGTTTTAGAGAAATGCTGAGAAGTCTGCGTTCTAGTTTTGCCTTGAATATCTTCCAGAAGCTTATTGTTTATCAGTTCGGGATAAAATTTATTTTGGAAGCGAACAATTGCATTCATTTCCTTATATAAATCGGAACGATAAAAATCTGGAATAAATCGATTTCCTTTCAACAGCGAACGGTAAACCCATTGTCCTGGAGTTAGATTGTTTTCAAAAATTTCCTTGGCAATTTTCATCCCGTCGATAGCTTCGCCTTCCTCAGCCGTTTTGGCTTTTCTGCTGCTTTTATAGCCTCTTTTTTTATTAAGCATTAAAAGTACCTGTACCAGCTCTTCTTTAGAGACTGCTTCAGCAGCAGCTTTCGCTCGCAACTGGTAGGAAGAAAAAGTAGTAGATTTTCCAGTTTCAGCATAGACAAAATCACTATTAATAAATTGATTTTTGCTCAACGTTTCTAATAAAGCATTTCTTCTTTGTTTAAAACGCTGCAGGCTACGCCTTACTCCTCGCTTTAATGTTCGGTCTGCATTTATTGAGATGGAATTTCCTTTTTTAAAGTCCGATTCTTCATCGGATGTAAGAGGTACAATTCGAACACCAGAATTTATTATTGATGAAGTTTCATTATTATTTTCTGCTTCATGTATGTATGCCCATCCAATGGAAGTTGTACCTAAATCTAATCCTAATATTTTTTTCATCACTAAAAATTATTTTTTAAAATTAAGTAAAAGAAAATTAATCTATTTACGGAAAACCGTAATTGGACAGTAGAAAATTTATTGTATTATTGCAATACAATTTTGAAGCAATTCACAATAAGGATTATTCCGTTGTGAAAACATTTAAAGCGGCCTCACAAAGGTCGCTTTTTTATTCTTATTGTTTTTAGAGATTATAGGCTAGAACAGGGATAGTTGTCATGCCGTATAACAACCCGAAATATATTCTTTAAAGAGATTGGCATGGTATGTAAGTAAGTATAATGGTGTATTAATAGCAGACTAAGATATTTTATATTTCATTTAAGATTTTCAAATATTCCATTAAGCGATTCAAATTCTGTACCATCATGATCACGAAAAGATAAAAACACTTTTCAAAGAGGCAACCTTTTCTTAGACTTTATCAAACTTAATAATTCAAAAATCATAGGTCCTTTTTTTTTAAATAGACAAATAAATCTTTTATGCGCAATTCTTCATCAATACAAACATTTGAGAGAAATGAAATTGATTTTCCTAGACGATATCAATCTCAAAATCTGTTAAAAAGTTCGGTTATTACTTTTTTTATTGTCTATTAATTCTTTTAGGCTCAAATCATTGGTGTTTATGATCGGAACTCTAAATGCAATTTTTTTTGTATGTTTTTTACATGCCTTTGCTCTAGCGTTTATTCTGTTTATTTATTTTAGAACGCTGAATTATTTCAGAAAAGTGAAAAATAATGAGGAATGGACTTTATTGAAAGAATATTTTAATATTGGAGTTCTGCTGGTTTTTATTGGAATAACAGACTTTTTAATGCGTGATTTACTTTATATCAATTTCAACAACTGGTCTTGGAATTATCTTTTTGAAGATTAGAAATTGCCTTATGGCTAGTATTTTTTTTCTACGATTATTAAGTTTTTATTTGGAGTCCCAAAAAGGCCTCCGTTTATTTTTCAATTCGTTGCGCTAGGATTTGAAACCGAAAAAGTAACTTTACGGATTAATTTTTTTATTAGTACAGAGGTAAAACAAGATGATTTTAGCCTGAATAAGGATCAATTAATATTTGTAAAAGATGATGGGAATTATATTGAATTGACAAAATCTAATGACAGCCAGATTACGACAGAAGTAAAAAAAAATCCTTTAACTCAATTTGAATCGGCTTAGATTTTGTCCTATAAGGCTCAGATAAACGGAAGTATTTTTTATTATAATAGTTTTTTTTCTTCTCAGTATCCTAGTTACTTAGGGATAAATTAGGATTTGTTTTGTACCTTATTTGTATCATGTATGTGTAAGTTATTGATATACAGGTTTTTTATTTTCGAAGAAGTAAAATAATTCTTTAGTATTAAGTAATTACTACAAAGTATTAAGATAGAAAACCGAGTCAGAAATGACTCGGTTTTTTTGTTTTTGCTAATTAACGTAGGCAGTGCGTCTAAATTTTAGGTTTTTCACAAACTGATAAATGTCATTTCCTGTTCAAATTCTTTTTCGTAATATTACTATTGTAAATTTTCATGAATGAGAAAGATTAAATACAAGAAAGGGCGTAAGCTGCAACACATTACTTTAGAGTATACTGGCATACATAAAGAGCATAAAACAGAGATGCAACTTTTTGTATATAATGATGCTGATGTTGTCGAATATGATAAGTTTACGGTCTTGGCTTTAAATTCTTGCTTTGATTATACTAAAAACAATTGGCTCAATATTCATGGGCTTAATGATATCAATCTTATTAAAACAATCGGCACGCATTTCAAATTAGATGATTTTCTGCTTGCCGATATTTTAAACACTACCAAAAGAACTAAACTAGAAGACCAGCAAGATGTTTTGTTCTTTAATATAAAATCACTTCTTCCTTCTGAATATTCAGATAATATTAGCGTCGAGCAATTAAGCTTTATTCTAAAAGATGGAATTTTAATTTCCTTTCAAGAAAAGCGAAGCGACTTTTTTACGCATATCCGTGAGCGTTTGCGTACCCATGCGGGAATAGTTAGGACTAAAAAGGTAGATTATCTCTTGTATTTGCTTTTAGACGCTGTTATGGAAAATTTCTACATTACATTGGAAGATGAAGAAGATAAAATCGAAGACTTAATCAATTTGACTAAAAAAGATGCTAAACCAGTTATTTTAGAGAAAATTGAAAATCATCGTGATAACTTAAACTTTCTAAAACGTTCCATAGTGCCACTTCGAGATTCGCTTTATTATTTGAAAACGAAGAAAGATGATGACGATGATAACGGCTTAATACAGAAAGAAACATTCAATTTCTTTATCAGGCTGCATCAAAAAAGTTTGGAGCTTTTAGATCAGATAGAATCGGATATGAGTGCTTTAGAAAGTGCTTCTAATTTTTATTTTTCGGAACAAAGCCGAAAAATGAACGAAATCATGAAAACGCTGACTATCATATCAGCCATATTTATTCCGCTAACTTTTATAGTTGGAGTCTACGGAATGAACTTTGAAAACATGCCAGAGCTCAAAACGCAAAATGGCTATTTTATAGTCATGGGTGTAATGTTTCTGCTGGTAATTGCCCTGATCATCTATTTCAAAAAACGTCGCTGGTTTTAGCGTTCTTTTATATTTGAAAAATTTGATTTTGTAAATTTTGTATTTAGAATAAAAATAAATAATTATGAGTAAAGCAATATATATAGCCACTAGCGACCATAATAGCGGTAAATCAATTATTACGCTCGGCTTGATGAGCATCTTACTTGGTAAAACTGCCAAAGTAGGATATTTTAGGCCTATAATTGAAGATTTTGTCGATGGTGAGGTAGATAATCATATCGAAACTGTTCTGTCTTATTTTAACCTTGATATTAAGTTTGAAGATGCTTATGCTATTACCAAAAGCAAATTAATCAAGAAAAAGAACAAAGGTAAAATAGGAGAGGTTCTGGATTTAATTATTGAAAAGTATAAAAAACTCGAAGAACGCTTTGATTTTGTTTTGGTTGAAGGAACAAGTTTTACTGGTGAGGGAACTTCTATTGAGCTGGATTTGAATGTTTTAATTGCTAAAAACCTTGGGATTCCGACTATAATTGTTGGCTCTGGAGTTGGGAAAACTTTAGAAGAGCTTTTAGACAGTTTGTATCTGGTTTATGATTCTTTTAAAATAAAAGAGGTTGAAGTTTTATCAGTTTTTGCCAATAAAGTGCAACCGGAGAATATTGAATTGGTTACCAGTAGTCTGCAAAAAAGTCTTCCTTCAAATGTATTGATTAACACCATTCCGATTATTTCAAGTCTGAATAATCCGACGATGCAGGAAATTGTAAACGAATTGAATGCTAAAGTTCTTTTTGGAGAAAATTACCTGAATAACGAAATCGGACACTATAGCGTTGGAGCCATGCAGCTGCATAATTATCTAGTGCATTTGCATGACAATGCTTTGGTAATTACTCCTGGAGATCGTTCTGATATTATTTTGGGAGCTTTACAGGCAAATGAATCGGCCAATTATCCAACCATTTCTGGAATTATCCTGACAGGTAATATTGTTCCAGAAGAAAGTATTTTAAAACTCATTGAAGGGCTTTCAGCCATTGTTCCGATTATTGCGGTTGATGGCGGAACGTATCATATCACTAATAAAATAGGTTCTATAAAATCGCAGATTTACGCCAACAATACACACAAGATTGAAACCTCAATCAATACTTTCGAAAAATATGTAGAAATTGAAGCTTTATCGCAAAGAGTAATTACTTTTCAGCCAGAAGGTATGACGCCAAAAATGTTTCAATACAATATGGTTAAAAGAGCGAAACAGCACAGAAAACATATTGTCCTGCCAGAAGGAAATGATGACCGAATTATTACAGCTGCTTCAAGATTGTTAGATATGGATGTGGTTGATATTTCGATTATTGGCGATAAAAAACAAATTGAAAGTAAAGTTGCAGAGCTTGGACTTACATTTGATTTTTCTAAAGTAAATATCATCAATCCGATAGAATCTGAAATGTATGAAGATTATGCGAATACTTACTATGAGCTTAGAAAAGCTAAAAATGTAAGTATTACAATGGCCAGAGATTTAATGGAAGATGTTTCGTATTTTGGGACCATGATGGTCTACAAAGGCCATGCGGACGGAATGGTTTCTGGCGCAGCACATACAACACAGCATACCATTTTGCCCGCATTGCAATTCATTAAAACAAAACCAAATTCATCTGTGGTTTCTTCTGTGTTCTTTATGTGTTTAGAAGATCGTGTCTCTGTTTTTGGAGATTGTGCTATTAATCCAAACCCGACAGCAGAACAATTGGCAGAAATTGCTATTTCTTCTGCAGAATCAAGTTTAGCTTTTGGTATTGAACCAAAAATTGCCATGCTTTCTTATTCTTCTGGATCATCAGGAAAAGGAGACGAGGTTGATAAAGTAAGAACTGCTACAGCCATTGTAAAGGAAAAAAGACCAGATTTAAAGATAGAAGGCCCAATTCAGTACGATGCGGCAGTTGATTTAAGCGTTGGGAAAAGCAAAATGCCAGATTCAGAAGTGGCAGGCCAGGCCAGCGTATTAATTTTCCCAGATTTAAATACAGGAAACAATACTTACAAAGCCGTTCAAAGAGAAACCGGAGCTTTGGCAATTGGTCCAATGCTTCAAGGTTTAAACAAACCGGTAAACGATTTAAGCCGTGGCTGTACTGTAGACGATATAATCAATACAGTAGTTATTACAGCGATCCAGGCACAAGGAATGTAAATTCAATTAAAAATTAAAAATTTCTGTTTTGGGAAAAACTCAGAATCTTAGAAACTTAGCATCTTAGCAACTTAAAAAAATGAAAATACTAATTATAAATTCAGGAAGCTCTTCAATTAAATACCAATTAATGGTAATGCCAGAAAACGAAGTAATCTGTTCTGGAATGATTGACCGAATTGGTTTAGAAACTTCAAATATTACTTTAAAAACCGCAACAGCTTCACGTGAGGAAACACTTCCAATTCCGAATCATAAAGTAGGTTTGCAGAAAGTGGCCAATATGCTTTTAGATCCTGAAAAAGGAGTAATTAAATCAACTTCTGAAATTGCTGCTGTCGGGCATCGTGTGGTGCATGGAGGAAGCGATTTTAGCGCTACAGTAAAAATTGATGATAAAGTAAAAGAAAAAATCAAGCAGCTTTTTGAATTGGCACCTTTGCACAATCCTGCCAATTTGGAAGGAATTAATGTGGCAGAAGAAATTTTCAGTTCGGCTGAACAAATAGCCGTTTTTGACACGGCTTTTCATCAGACAATGCCAGAAGTAGCTTATAAATATGCTATACCGAATTATCTCTTAACGGAAAACAAAGTGCGTGTTTATGGTTTTCATGGTACAAGCCACAAATATGTTTCTGAAAAAGCCATTAATTACTTAAAAGATAATTCTAAAATTATTACCATTCACTTAGGAAATGGTTGCAGTATGGCTGCGATTAAAGATGGAAAATGTATTGATACTTCAATGGGATTCTCGCCTTCAAACGGTTTAATTATGGGAACTCGTGCAGGAGATATTGACCAGTCTGTTGTTTTTTATATGATTAAAAATTTAGGATATACTCCAGACGAGGTAAATGCTGTTTTACTGAAACAAAGCGGTATGCTTGGACTGACGGGTTATAGCGACTTGCGTGATATTGAAGCTGAAGCAGAAAAAGGCAATAAAGATTGTATTTTGGCATTGCAAATGAATGCGTACAGAATTAGAAAAACAATCGGAGCTTATGCAGCGGCTTTAAACGGATTAAATGCCATTGTTTTTACAGCAGGAATCGGAGAGAATTCATCTTATATGCGTAATTTGATTTGTACCGATATGGATTATTTCGGAATTGAAATTGACACAGGAAAAAATGAACTACGTTCAAAAGAATTAAGAGAAATCAATTCAGAAAAGTCTATTGTAAAAGTTTTGGTTGTCCCTACTGATGAGGAATACGAAATTGCAAATCAGGTTTATCAATTACTTGAAAATTAGAAAGTTTTATTTTAAACTTAATTTTAGGCTCCTTTTTGGAGCCTTTTTTATGCTTTCAGTTTAAGTTTTTGTCAGTATCTTTGAATTTAAAAACGAATATCTTGAAATCGATACTTTTTAAATCAGTTTTCTTCTTTTTCATCGCTTTACAGCTTCAAGCACAAGAATTACTTCCCTTTGTCGAAAATTACAGCAAATCAGATTATCAGGGAGATAATCAGATCTGGAATGTAGCACAAGGCAATGACAATTCAATGTATTTTGCCAACAATCACTATTTGCTTCGTTATGACGGGGTAAAATGGGAAAAATATACGCTTCCGAACAAAACCATCATTCGATCTATTTTGATTGAAGGAGATAAAATTTATTCTGGCTCTTATAAAGAATTTGGCTATTGGTATAGAAAAGATGGGACGATGCATTATGTTTCGATTACCAAAAATCTCAGATTGTTTGATGAAAAGGACAATGAAGAAATCTGGAAAATATTTAGGTTTAAGGGCTCTCTTTATTTTCAATCTTTTAATGATGTTTTTATTTACAACGGAAAAACAATTAAGAAAATTAAGTTTCCTTTTCTTATTTCGTATTGTTTTGGAGTAGATGAAAATTTATATGTAGCCTCAGTCAGAGATGGAATTTTTAAAATGAATGGCAAACACATTGCCAATCCAAAAGGTTGGAACGTTTTAAAAAATACGGTTGTTCATGCCATTGAAAAATTTCAAAACAAGACTTATATCTTCACACAGAAAAAAGGGGTTTTCATTGTAGAAAGAAATGGATTAAAAAGCTGGGAACATCCAATAAATGAAACTTTAAAATCGGCAACAATCAATGTGGCAAAATTTGTCAAAAATGACAAGCTGATCGTGGGAACTGGAAATCGTGGGATTTTTATTTTAGATCTAAAAAACAACTCTTATAAAAATATTGAACGCGATAATGTTCTCATGAATAATTCAGTTCTAAGTTTAGGTTTGGATAAAGAAAACGATCTCTGGGTTGGTTTAGATAATGGAATTGCCCATGTTGAGGTTAATTCTCCAATTTCTTTCTTCTACGACAACTCGGGTCTTTTAGGCTCTGTTTATGCTGTGGCTGCAATTAATAAAGGTTATTTAATTGCTTCTAATCACGGTATTTTTGAATACAGCGCTGGAAAATTTAACATGATGCCAAATACACAAGGGCAAGGTTGGAATATTTCTCTAATTGACGGAAAATATATTATTGGCCATAATGATGGTACTTTTTCATATGAAAATAACACTCTAACGAAAATAAATGGCGTAAGCGGAGGCTGGAATATGTCTAAAAGCAGTATTAATAATACTTATTTTCAATCCACTTATAGTGGTATTTTGGTTTATGATGATCCGTCAAACATGTCCCATTATAAAATTATAAAAGATTTGGCAAAGCCGATCAAATATGTGGCTCAAAATAAAAAGAATGAAATTTGGGCGGCCGATAATTATCGTGGTTTGTATCGTGTTTTACTAGATGATAATTATAATACGCTTAAAGTTGAAAATGTCACGCAACAAAGCAAAATCCAAAATGATTTTGGAATTAAGATTTTTGAATTTAGAAAAGAAATACTTTTTCTAATTAATAATTCTTGGTATACCTACAATTCCATATCCAATAAATTGGAAGAAAATAGTTTGTTTAATACAAATTTCAGAAATGTAACAGATGTCGTTTCTATAGATGAAGATCATTTTATGGTTCTGCAAAACGGAATCTTATATCATATTTATGCTGAAGGAAACAAATTTGTCTGGAATATTATTCAGGAGAAATATTATAAAGGAAAATTGATTAATGAAAATCTAAGAATTTTCAAGAAAGACAATTATTATTTATTTAATCTGGATGACGGATTTATTTCTCTTAAACTCGAATACGAAAACAAGCAGAATTCGGAAGTTAAAATTGAAGCATTTAGCGAAAATGCTTTAATTCCAGACGATGAGAAAATAAAATTTAATACTGAATTAAAGATCAATGTAATCTCTGGTATTTATGGAGCGAGCAAGCCAAATTTATTTTACAAGCTAGATAAAGAAAAAGATTTCATTCCAATTTCAGATGGATTGATTGTTTTGAATAATTTAAGCAGTGGATATCATACTGTAGAAATATTCAAACATGATGGAGCTACTTATGAAACAGTTTCATCATATAAATTTAAAGTGGCAGAACCATGGTATTTTTCATTCTGGATGATTCTACTGTATTTTCTTGTAATCGGAGCAGTCTTGTTTTTCTATTATAAATGGAATAAGCTCCGCTATATGCAAAAATTAAAATTGCAGGCTGAAGAATTAAAACATCAGAGAGAAATTCTTGAAATGGAATTGAAAAAAGAAAACGAACTCAACATTCAAGAATACGAAAAGCATATTTTAGAATTAGAATTGCAAGCAAAATCTTCAGAAGTTGCAGGCAAATCATTATCGATTGCCAAGCAAACCGAAATGATTGATAAAATCCAAGGTATTTTAGAAACCGAGAAAGATTTTGGTAAGCTTAAAAATGAAATTAGAAAAGCGATTAAGATTAATGAAGTAAATAAACACGAATGGGAAACATTTGAAACCAATTTGAATCAAATCCATAACGAGTTTATTATAAATCTATCCAAAAAATACCCACAATTAACTCCAAAGGACATAAAACTATGCGTTTATCTTAAAATGAATCTTTCGTCGAAGGAAATTGCTCCTATGATGAATATCTCTTTTAGAGGTGTAGAACTGCATAGATATCGTCTTAGAAAGAAGCTAAACCTCACGCAAGACGAAAACCTGTCAAAGTTTTTATTAAGTCTGTAAGATTTGATTTTATATTTTACAGAATTTATATTTTTCGATATCATTTTTTATATAATTACGATACATCATTACTACATCATAATGATATGTTAAGGAATTTTTGTTAACATTTATTAATT
>Ga0099826_10001650_pt1 | contig 13667 bp, 4 predicted proteins | sample Mtrugardesep15_FD_76830 | JGI IMG/M metagenome (GOLD analysis project Ga0099826, IMG submission 76830) | Root nodule microbial communities of legume samples collected from California, USA - M. trunc garden sep15 | ecosystem: Host-associated > Plants > Roots > Nodule | place: USA: California... | reverse complement strand
TAATTTATAGATAAAATTGAAATTAATTATTAAAAAGTAACAATACATATCTTTTAATAGAATTTATTTCCCAAGACAGCACTTATTTCAGGATGAGCAAAGAGTTGAGAAGGAAATAGTTGTACTCAATTGCAACCTAGTGCAAAGTTTTTATTTTGTTTTTGGTAAGCAGCAAAGCAATTTTATATTTTATAAATTAACCAAATCAATCTTTTATTGAGCTACATCAAAGTAAATAGTGAACAATACCTAGCTACACAGAAAATTAGCAACCCTTTTCCTCTACATAAATGCACCAAATAAGACGGGCAAAGAATATAAAAAATTTGGCGTTCATAATTTTAGCACATGCAAAAACACTATTGTTTTTAACCACTAAACCAGCTGAACTTAACAACTAATGAATAAAATCCACTACAAAGCTTTTCATTAGAAACTTCCATCCTAAGAAACTATTTAATTAAAACTTGAGAACTGCGTAGACCAAACATGGGAGCACAATCCGTCCCGTCATTATGCAGTCTTCATTTTTCGTGAAGGAGGCCGCCGAAATAAACTGATTAGATCATCAAGACCCTGTAAAACAACATCACTAAGATTAAATGCTCACATACAAACTAGCCATCTGAAGTTTGCAACGAAAGTTAGTTGATAATAAATAGATACCCTCGTAGTGATGACCAAGAAACTGAAGAGCACAATTAAATATGATCCCAACACTAGAAGCAACAGCAAGTCAAACGTGACACTGGCAACCTGCAAAACCAAAAAACATTTACTTTCCAGACAACAGACGATGTTTAACTACAAAGTACGAATCAGAAAGTAACACTAAATTTGAACATAAAACACATTTTGTTTGTCGTGAAAATTTCCTCATAGTCACGAAAATATGTCCTTTGGAAAACAAGGGAAAACAGGTCAACAGTCAACTAACCAAAAAATGGTTGCACTCAAAAGAAATTGAAAAACACTAACTACAAACATGGTCTAAACAAAATTATGTCAAAGATCCCTTTAAGTTTGATTCAGATGCTCTAAATGGGGAAAGAGGACAATGAAAATGGCCGATATTTGAATACATAAAAGGTGCAAAGAAAATAACTTCAAATACCTGATATATGTTCAGCTGTGCTGTGGTTGAATCATAGAAAGTGAACATCCCATCTAGCACTTCTCGTTGTAGATTAACTTCATCGGTATGATCTTCTAATTCCTATAAACATGCAGAATACTTGGATGAGTATACTAGCGATAACAACAGAAATGCTTCAAGCTTCAATAGGATACCAAATAAATGGAGCAGCAGGCATCCTCAGACAAATACTATTGGTATCGTGATAAGCTAATACAAATAGTATACAAAGCAAATTTTGGCCTATTTACTCGAGAAACATTTCATGATATTAGGAGGTAGAATATAGCCCATAGCCCATAATCCCTTGTCAACCCAAAAAAAATATATACACTCCATAGTTATTGCGAACATTCCCATAACTGGTCGACCAACCGCCATATCCATCATACTGGACTTAATCCTTGACTTGAAACAGATGTAAAATATATGATAAAAATTTACACATTATAATGATCCGACATCCAATAATACCTTTTTCAATGCCGTAATAAAAGGATCGTCTTTTGATAAAAATGGTGCTACTCGAGGTGTTCGGGACAAAACATCTAACCATGATCGAATATAAGAAGGATTTACAGCCAAATTACTGTTGTCCGCAAAGATCTGTACGTTCTTTCCTTGATGCCCATAAATATGCTTCTGCAAAATACAGTTCAAAATACAGTTTAAAGAAAGGAACTTGGCTTTGCAGTTTGCATCAAAAATATATATATTAATCTTCTTAAGACGACATGTCACATCATAAGATACTGCCTATTAGTGGCAGTTTTAAAAACAGAGGACACTTAAAAGTAGTGGCAATCTATGGTATTAAACTAATTTACTAATTACAATTGATAGCCGACCCCACTTAGTGGGATAAGGCTTGGTTGTTGTTGTTGTTGTAAACTAATTTACTAATTCATTGGCAAATAAGCCAGATTGCAAGAGCCAAACAATAAAAAGGAATAAATCAAGAAAAGGATAACCCTCATTAAGGCATACAATGTCAATTACATACGCATATCCAATTCAAAAAATATGTTCATGATTAAAAAAACACCATCAACTATAAATATAACTATGACAGTAGCAATAGCAAACCCCATAATTATAATTAAATAGAATCAAATACCAACAAGATAATTAGCAACCACTGTGATAATACTTAAAAGGACAGTGGAAGATGAGGCGGAAGGAATAATGCGGAGTAAACTCCGAGTCACCCATTTTGTAGTGTTTGAACAAATAAGAATTGGAAATTTCGCAAACAAAAGGATCTCGTTAGCTACCATTAATACATTGCTACTATAATATGTAATAAAATCCACGTCATAAAATGAATCAGTATCAACAATAAAAGTAGGTAGTGCCACATGCTGGAATAATGATTCTAGGTTGTCTTTGGATAAGACAAATTGGTAAGGCCACTAATCCATCAAAGGGTGGACAAGAAAGCTAAATCATTTTGGCAGGGCCACAAATGCTACCATGTCTGCAATTAAATGCGCATAGTAGTAGAAACATCAACTTGATACCCAATGAAGAAATAGTTGTTACTACTACTACTAGAGAAAAATATACTCACACTAACTTCGACAAAATCTAAAATATATACTCTAGTGGGTAATAACACTATATTTTCCAAGCAAAATTACAAAGACAGCATGATGGGTCCCAATCTAACAATATACTTACCGCAAGAGACTCAGCAATTAGTTTCACACTTCTAACAATTGCTGCTTCATTGACAAATTGCCTGCAGAACAAAGGTCTCAGCAACCAGGCATAGAAATTATAAAAATTTTGCATTCAAGTCCAAAGATGAACCTGCCATCAATCAAACCACCGGTGCTCTGTAGCAATTCAGGTGCCGCAGATAGTTCAGAGAGGGTGGCAGCAGTAACTCTCAGCCTTGAAAACTGTTCATGCTCCCAAGCTACCTACAGCAGATGTCAAGCTTTAATACCCAACTTTAGAAATGTAGGAAGTACATGCTTAGAGGAAAGAAATAGTAACCAATAGGCAATTGTAGAGTAAACAGTAAATCATTAAAAATCGGCAAAACTATATTAAAATTTCAAATCGGTCTTTAATCTTTTTTTTGAGTCAAGTTAGTCCTTTCTTCATGTCAGGTTGATTCTTAATGTTTAAAAACAACCAGACTTCATTTTACATCTAAATAGGTGAACAAAAGTCTTACTTGACCATTCAAAAAAGTAAACTATATTCAGAACTCATCAAGAAAACATCTAAATTAACATCGTAATGACGGTTACAATATCTAATCCATCAAAATTAACATGATTGGTTTTACTTCTTATCTAAGATTGTGAATTCATTTTCGATGAGGGTCTAATTTTGGCGCTGATTTGTGAAACTTAATATCATTCAATGATCAAGTACGCAAATTGGTAACAGAAGTGGACTATTTACAGTATATCATTCAATGATCAAGTACGCAAATTTGTAACAAAAGTGGACTAAGAATAAATGTTTGATTCAACAGTGTAACTTACTTGAAACTTTAAAGTATGGTAAAGACCAGATCTCAATGTAGTTTTGCCTTAAAAAAAAATTCTTTCAAGAACCAGATCTCAAGGATCTCATGAATTAAGCACAAAGAACAGAAATAAAGAGTATGGTTTGATTTCAGATTATTATAATTTGAAGAAAGATATATCACGATTTAATATTTCTTTGATAAATGTGCAAACCATATAAGATTAGATGTCCAGTTCATGGTAATAACATGATTTAGACAGGGATGTGAATTCCACTGTCACGTGAGATTGAATGGAAGCCAGATATAAACTGTTGGAGCTATGCAGGTGAAGCAGAATTGTGAGAGTTTATCACTTACTCGAGGATTTGAAATATTTATTTTCTTGTGCTTCAGATTAACTTGGAAACCTAAATCTTCTGCAACACTTGAAAAATCCTACACCAATATTTTCCATAAAAAAAAGTCAGTAACTCAACTGCAAGTCAATCAATTTATTTTAGTGAAGTCCACGCCACTGTGACAGAGACACTTACTTCTAGAATTTGTTTAATAAAGGCATTTTCTGGAGGCTTAGACACATGAATCCATAGTTCATTTTCCCATGAGCCAATACTATCTAAGCAAATAGCATAGTCAATGCTCTCACGCAGACGTTGATCAAGGCTCTGAAGCCACTGAAAAATACAAAACTAATGGTTATAAGAATCATAACACATAGAGCATGCTGACATGTCACAGACCTGTTAGAAGAAAGAAAAAAAGGCATCAAAGCAGTTTTGGTCTCCTTATTATGGTCAACCCGCAATTTTGGTCCCCTCATTTTTAATTTCACAATTTTGGTCCCTTAATTTATATAAATCTGGAAAAATTTCCTAACTTTCTAATTTGGACCAAAAATCTTGATGTGGCAATTTAAGCGATGTGGACAAAAATAAGATGTCTTTGTGGAAGCTATTAATTTATAAAACAAATTATGAAGCACATTCATTTCCAAACTATAAAACTTTTTAAGCATTTATTATATTTCAGAAATAAATAAATGTTTAAAATTATTTAAAATTTCTAAATGGTGACATGGCCCTTACATAGAAACCTATTTGTATCCACATCACTTACAAAATTGCCACAACATCAAAATCTTGATCAAAATTAAAAGCAGGACAAAATGTACGAATTTTAATAAATTAGGGAACTAAATTAGAAATTAGAAATCAGGGGACCAAAATTGTGGATTGACTATATTAAGGGGATCAAAACTGCATTTAAGCCAAAAAAGATGAACTTCCAAACAGGATGTATCACCTTACGGGTTCCATTGTAGTTGTAAGGCCCACCAGACGTTAGCCCAAACAGCAGATTATATTGTCCTCTTGTCTTTGGATTAGAATATAGAAGAGAAAATAATCTAGCTACTTCAAGAAGAGCCACAATGCCACTTCCATTGCTATCGCTTCCCACTGATAATGCCTACAATTACAAATGCTTTAATACAGCCAACCAAGAAGGTAATTCAGTATTGTTTTATAGATGGAGGAATTAATAAATAACATACTGGAGCAGCCCCAAAGGTGTCATATGATGCCACTATCGCAATGGTTGGTAATTGATGGGAATCACCATCTGTCTTCAGCCCTGGCAACCATCCCTGCAACCATATAAAAGATATCAAATATCCACACAAGTTTTTTCTATCCAAAACACATCAATTTTAGAACGCTTGTGACTATAAAAATATATGTAACATGTGTCTTTATGCATTTTATAAAGCATAAACTGTATGTTTTCCAAGTCTATAACATAAAGCACAAGCTCACATTTCAACATTATAATTAAAATGAAACTTGCACAAACTATGGAAGATGATAACAAAAAAGGAGTCAAAAATTTAAGAAATTACAAAACGAAGCATGCCTGCGCTTTCTCAAGAAAAAAAATCGAGAAGAAAAAATCAAAAGGAAAAAAGATAGTTAAGTAGAAAATAGAGCAAGGCAAAGGAAAGTCGTATAGAAGTAAGGAATTGAGACCATGTAGCTCATTATTCAAACAGGTAACTAGTATGACAAGAATATACAACCTATCTTAGCTCAGTTGGTAGGGACAATGCATAATATATATGCAAGGTCCGGGGCTCAAACCCCGGACACCACCAAAAAAAAGAGTATACAACCTATCATAATTTCCCGAGTTGTCACTAAAATGCATTAAGAAAAAAAAAATTACAATCGATGTCCTGGAAAAAGAATATGTAAAGAAGCAGATTATCCTATTAGTACTGAGTATTTATTGTTTTTTCCTAAACATGTAGCTAAACTGTTGCTCAATACACAACCCTCTAGCCTATTTAGGGCCTTAGCTTCAAAGCTGAAAAGTTTTCCCAGATAACGTTTGAGAATTAACCATAATGAAATCAACTAAACAGAAAGTGATTGGTATAGGCAACTACTGGGATTGTACTTTATCCTAGAGATAGGGATGGAACATTATGACAAATGTTCATGGCAAGCAATGTTGTCATATTCGATATCCTACCTAGGATTGAGAGAGGGTAAAAAGATCGTAACACGGCTCGTAAGATCCTACCACTCTACCTACAAAATTATATGAAGGAACATAGATGTGTCAGATGATGGGTAGGGCTTGGGACAAGCAAGGGATGTGACAGGACAAATGGTTACCAAGGAACGACACATCAACACTGTAGTGTCCTGTCTACTTGAGGGGGTTTGAGATGGGAGGACTACAAAGCAAGTGACGTGGTCTCCTGTCAAAGCCTATTAGGGAAAAAATTTAAGTCTCTAACTTGGTCCAAATGAGGTTGTTTCTGCTCATGTGGATTACTGATTCATGTTCACACCCAAGGCTCTTCCAAATCTTACAGATCTTTCAATAAGCCATCTTAGACTGTCTGATTATAGAAACACAAAGTTTGAGGTTTGTTCAAACAGAAATCTCATATGGTATCAGTATATGTACAACTAACAAATTAGATACAAAGAACAGAAAGAAAGAAAGAAAAAAATTTTGACAACATATATATGCGATGCCATTAGTTTTACTCTAAACGTGCTAGGATTTTCCCAATGTTAAAAACATGTTTCTCTACTTACATATCCATTTATTTGAAATAAATTTAGTTCGATTTCAAATAAGATTGTTGAGATATTCATATTTAATAAAGATTAAAATGATGTCTAAAAATTTCAAAGCTATTGTTAATCTAAAAGAATTTGCACACCCATCACCCAAAAATATCAACAACGTAGTATTTCTACAAAAAGGCCGAACAAACACCTGAATATTTGTAATGGGTGGAGATCCAACTTTCTTTGGTTCAGTGGCTGAAACTACAAACTTGTACCTACAACATTGTAAAAAACAAAAAATAAAACACTGAAAGGAAGAAATGGAACATAGAATATTCAATAACACAACACAAGATCTAATACCCATAAGTTAAAAATATGTAGAATAAATAATATGTAATATTCAATTCATAAAATTCAATGTCACTTGTCGTGACCATCAAGAGAAATTTGCAAATTTACGTAAAACAATGAAAGTATTGTTCTCCGAATTAAACTCACCCGCCAGTAGTTGCAGTAGCAGGCTGACCAGAGGCATCATTCTTCTTGATATCCAATAACACGGTGTCAATGTTATCATCCTCAAAAGCAAAATAAACAGGATACTGCAAAAAAAACACAGCACTACAAAAGTTAAACTACAAAAAAATAAAAATAATAGAGGTTAAAGATAGCATAATAGTAAGAAACATAACAAAACAAATTGCAAGAACCGAGCTCCTTCACATTGATCGAAAAGGATGCCATATCACATATTAAAAGCAAACAAATAACCTTGGATAAGTTGGAAAAAACAGTTAAGTATGGAAGAACCATGCAATTCATATCATAGAAGTGTCCCTCTCCTTTCCATATCATAGAAGTGTCCCTTTCCTTTCTGACACACCACACTAAAAACACCATCATCACAATAAGGAGCAAATGGATATTGGTCTTCAAAAAATTGAGAAACCAATTTCAGAACCTTACTAGGTGCATTGGTTATGAGACAATTTTAGAATACGTAATAGTCCACGCTATAAGCTACAGAATGGTAGTATAGGACAAAGACTATGATATACGGTGGAACTTAAGGAAAACATTCCAATTTTGTCAGTACCACTAGGCCCAAACTGAGCAGTCAAGAACTAAAACATGCAAACACACAAGGCCGACTTGAGAAGCATCCATAGTGCTATATATCAAAATTAGGTTCATAATCATAAATCATCTGCCACAGTTGATATTAAAAAATAAACAACTAAATCATCTAGAGCAAGCGAATAAACAAGGCCTGTAGATCACTACTGCATGCACATGATGACATTTGTAATTCAAAACAAATTTGACTTGAACATAAAGAAGCTAGCCAGTAGCCACAGTATTCAATCATATCAACAAATCCCTTGGGAAATTTACAAAACCAGTACTACTTCATCAAACAAATCACTGAAAGAAACCAATAAGTTTGCTAGCAACATTAGTTAACTTTTTGGAGAACACAAATAAACTGCATAAATTACTTTAAACAGTATAACATGACTTGATGTCGTAGAAAGAAAAAAAAAACAAGGATAATGTTAAGGAAATCAAAGTTAATGTACTAAACAATTAAGCTTTCCTACCTGAATTCAAGAAAACATCTCATTTCATTTGAAATTCCAAAAGAAAAATAATAACAAGTTTACAACAATCTAGATAAAGGAGCAGCATTCTGAAATTTACTCACAGGTAAGTTGGTGTGTATAAGTATTTGTTCAAGCTCGTCCAGCACATTCTTCAGAGGTTCTTTGCTCCCATCATTATGATTACTACTCGCACCACCTTTGTTTTCAAAACTGAACATCTGGGGCAGCAAAAATATTAAACCCCCGAGAGGCTTGCTACCACCAATATACTCTGTCGTACAAGTCACACAAAATTGTGATCTTGTTAAATTTATAATTATGAACGAAAATCCCATTCTTCAAATAATGATCAATACAAAATAGTAACGACAATTTTCAGAGCTCAATTAGAACAGATAATTTTGGGATGGGGCAAACACAACAACTGCTTGCTTCATGGACAAGATTGTTACAACAAATATATTACTATGATGTTTTACGTTTACAGATCCAGCTACATCACTATGGCCCTGTTTGTATAAACTGCTTAATCATGCTCTAATTTTATGTATAAGCTATTTCTTTAGAAAAAAGATAAAATAAAGTCAAAATAATTTCATATAAGCTATAACCTGCTAACATAATCCATATTGGAGAGTTTATGGAAATAAGCTGAGTAGCTTATGGACATAGGATCTGTTTGGATTAGCTTATTTGCGCTGAACCACTTGCAAAAGCACTAACAAGACTGTCTTGCTGAATTTATGTAAACAACTTATGACATGTTCATAAGCTCAGCTTATGTTAATAAGCTCTCCAAGATAGCTTATAAAAACAGGATATAGCATATTAAAAAAAAAAAATTAACTTCATTTTATCTCTTGTTATAACAGCTTATTTTAATAAGCTCTTCAAGATAGCTTATAAAAACAGGTTACAGCGTATTAAAAACAACAATTTAACTTCACTTTATCTCGTTATATCAGCTTATTTTAATAAGCTCTCCAAGAAATCTTATAAAAACAGGTTGAAGCGTATTAAAAAAAAACAATTTAACTTCACTTTATCTCTTGTTATAAAAATAGCTTATAACTAAGCACTTATCATGATATGTGCTTAATGCTTATATTATAAGCTGCAAATTAAGTTGTTTATCCAAACAGGGCCATATTATAAGTTGTTTTCGTAAGCTCCCCAAAACAGTACATCAAGTGTTTATCCAGCTGACAAGCTCAAATAAGTCAATCCAAACATACCCTATATATCTAAAAGACATCTTAACCGATGTAGCATCTACTAATTTTCAACACTCACCAATCACCATCAATTTCTCAACCCAGAACCCCTAAATCCTAATGTATTCCTAAGATTCTTCTTTCATATACTTTTCAGAAATATATAATAACTAATACATTCTTATTCAATAACATTAAATGAACCATAACATTACAACTCATATTTCTCTACTTACTTTTTTTGTCCCAAATTTATATCTTCCAATAAACAAACAGAAAATAAAATAAAATAAAATAAAAAACTAACAACTAAAAAAAATTAAAATTAGCATTAAACATAAAAATCCCGCAATAACACTAACAGTTTCAAACACTATTATTAACTTCTGTAATTCAAAATTACGTTCCACATCAAAATCGTTCAAACCTCAGCAAAAACAACTAAAAATTAAATTGAAAAAAAATATAAATAAAAAGAATAGAAGAAAACTATCGAACCTTGAACAAAGGACATGTTGAGTTCACGAAGAGGAATAAGAAGAACAGTACGAGAGAGATCAGCACTCGGAGCGAAATGAAGAGAAGCGGCGTGGTGATTGATGCTAGCAAGACGAGATCCAAACGGAACACCGGAGATATCGTATTGAATAAGACGGTAAACATCGACTACGGTGGCGCCGTCGCAAAGGTCGACGCAGGCGACGAGGATGAAGACGAGTGCGATTACGGAGTCGAAGAGGATTTCGCGGTTGCGAGGTTTTTTCGACGGCGTAGCCATGGTGGAGTTGAGAATTGAGATTGGATCTGGTTTAGGGTTTAACAGAATGATTCCGATCTAGTCTTAAATATGAATATAATAATGATTATGATTGCTGTTGATAATTTATCATATTAGAAGAAGATCGGTAGATCGAAGATGAGTGAAGAATGAAGCGATGTTACTTATGCAGCTCAGTTCAGTAGAAACCTTATACTTCACTGGGGGTTGCCACTGGATTTTTTTCTCTATTTTTTTTTTTCTTTTTTGATAATATCATTGAGTTTCTCTTTCAAAATAAATAAATTAAAATGCTTTTTTTTTTTGGAGAAAATAAATTAAAATGATTGATTGAGTTTAATTTTTTTTTTTTTTATGTTAATTGGTGTCTAAATGGGCACTCTTGGTTCCTTTTTATTCTTCTTAGGTTCTTTCTACTGCGCTAATGTATCTGATTATTTTATTATGTTTGTATTAAAATTTTAAATTTTTAAATATTAATGAAAATTATTGATATATTGATTTATAAACAAAATATTATCAAGACATATAACAAAATTATTTTTGAACTCAACATATTTTAGCTTGCCTGCATATAAAATTAAGCTAAAATCATAATCCTTTATAATTGCCTAACACTAAGAACAGTTCATAAGCAATCATGTGTAAGTTTTCTCCTTAGATTAAATTTATTCTTATCTATTTGTTACTTGTGTCATTTATATTTAAAATTAAAATTAAAAATTAATGGTATTTTTAGAAAGAAAAGTCCAACTCAAAAGTGTGTTGAACTGCGTAGTTTTCTTTACATGTAGTATAGAAGATATATGGTATAGATAGTATCAAGGCATATAACAAAATTATTTTTGAATTTAACATATTTTAGTTTGTCAGCATATAAAATTAAGATAATATAATAATTATTTATTGTTTATTCTAATAGTAATTAGTAACATCATAACATAAATGTATAAATGACATGGTATGTAAAAGAAACATTGTTATGATTGCGATAAAAGAAAATTTTAAAAAACTACATTTTTCGTAAAGTCTACATTAATGATCAATGACATTCATAATGATATTGAAAACAACCATTTGGTCATGATTTAACTTCTCAATAGATTTGATGTCTTCGTTGGGAATTTGGACTGATTTGAATAACCCTTGGAATTGGATTATTTTCATTTATTTATGTTGGTAATTCTGGAAGATCATAATCCGTGATATCTTTACCATGTTGCTTCAAGAGCTCATTTAAACCCCTCAATAATATATTAATCAAGCTTGGTCCCACGATATTTATTAATCTTTTTTCAGAAGATTTAAAGTCTAATCTTTAACATTATTTTTTACTCATGTTTGTTACTAGTCTTTTTTTTAGAGTATTTAAAGTTTAATCTTTAACATTATTATTTTTTTTCACGTTTGTTACTAATATTTTTTTTAGAGGATTTAAAGTCCAATCTTTAACATTATTTTTTGCTCACGTTTGTTACTAATCTTGTTTTTAAAGGATTTAAAGTCCAATCTTTAACATGATTTTTTGGTCACGTTTGTTACTAATTTTTTTAGAGGATTTAAAGTCCAACCCTTAACAATATTTTTTGCTCACGTTTCTTACTAATTTTGTTTTTATAGGATTTAAAGTCAAATCTTTAACATTATTTTTTGCTCATATTTGTTACTAATCTTTTTTTAGAGTATTTAAAGTCACTCTTTACCTTTATTTTTTGCTCATATTTGTTACAATTGATCAAAGGTTAAAGAAGAGTAACTTATATTGATAAAATAATATAGAAATATTGTTTTGTGTGGAAGAAATAAAATAATATGGAAAAACTGTTTTTTGTGGAAGGGATATGAAAATACTTGGCAATCTTTGTCGTTTGTATTAAGGGGAACAACACAGATGTACAACATAAAATCGGTTGATAAAAAGTAACATGAGTTTTTGTTTTGTGCTAGATTTTTGTGAGTTTGATATGTGGTTAAGAGAGGTAAAAGAGGGTTAACGGGGACGATAGTGACATTGATTAGTAATCCACGTGTTATTTTATAATTGCCTAACATTAACAACAGTTCATAAGCAATCGTGTGTAAGTTTTCTCCTTAAATTAAATTTATTCTTATCTATTTCTTACATGTGTTTTTTGTATTTAAAATTAAAATTAAAAATTAAGGGTATTTGTAACAGCCCGATTTTTCGTTATTTTATTTTTATATGTGTTTGTGTATAATTATTTATCTTTGGGTGTAATTTCTTGGGTTTTTCGTGTTAGAAGGGTATTTTGGTCTTTTGGTGTGCAAGTGTAATTTAGTAATTTCGGTTGAGGGTTATTTTTAGCGTTTTGAGTGAGAACCATTTATTTTATTAAGATTGTTAATGAGTTGTGGTAATTAATTAAGAGCCAGTGTTTACTCGTTATTTTTACCGTTAGTGAAATAGAAACTAGTGGATTGGATTAATTAGAGTTTGAACCCATAAAACATTTTGAGAGTTAGGCCCATTAGAAGTGAGACTATATAACTCATGTCTTAAGAGAAAAATAGGGTTAGAGCAATTCATTTCATAACATTAGAAAGAGGTAGAGAGAGAGGGAGAGAGAAAAGCTAGAGAAAGAGGAGAAAAGGGTTAGAAGAGAAAGAGACTTGAAGAGCAAAAAGGGGTTGAAGATTTTAGGAGCTAAAGTGAGGCCAATGCTAGGATTCTTGGAGATTGAGGTAAGGGGGATAGTATTCAACCATAATCCTTTTAATTTTTCATCTCTTTTCTACTCATGTTCAAAGGTGCTTATTTGATAAGTGATTATTTGGTTAAGTGATTATTTGAGTTTTAATTATAGAAATTCGTGCTTAGATTTTGATGGTATGTTCATGTATGTGAATTGAATGATAATTGTGTTGTTGATGTTGAATTTGCATGCCTAAATGTATATATATGGGTATGTTTTGTTTTTTTGTGAAATTGATGAAGAATGAAGTTGTAGTTGTTGAATTGTAAATGGTTTCATGATTAATTGTTGTTGTTGTTGTTTTGGGATGTGTCTTTGATGAATTAATGCATTGGGTATTCATGTTGGTGGATTGGTGATGTGAATTGTTGTTGTTGTTGAAAGTTTGGTGAAATTTGGTTGAATTGTTGAATTATGATGAAATGATGTTGTGATTTCAAGTTGTGTATCTTTGGATGCCTTTTGATGTATAAAGACCTGTAAACATCTGTTGGGACGAATTTGGGCAATTGGAAGATCAAAATTGGGATTTTGGGTGAAAAAGGGGTGAAACCCGTAACTTTTTTTGACTGAGCTGATGAATGCTCGCTTGAGCGAGCTCTAAGCGAGCAAGCCCAGTAGTTTCTGGACGTTGGTCGCTTGAGCGAG
>Ga0099826_10001647_pt1 | contig 13674 bp, 8 predicted proteins | sample Mtrugardesep15_FD_76830 | JGI IMG/M metagenome (GOLD analysis project Ga0099826, IMG submission 76830) | Root nodule microbial communities of legume samples collected from California, USA - M. trunc garden sep15 | ecosystem: Host-associated > Plants > Roots > Nodule | place: USA: California... | reverse complement strand
ATAAAAAAAAAAAAACAAGAATTCATGCACTTTAAAATAAAAAATTGGGCTTCAATTTGTTTGACATGTCTCCCGTCTCCTCTCACCTTATGATCCTAAAAAAAATCATTCAACTATAATGGCTAGGCAATTGCTTAAAATTATATAGGTATAAAGCATATCTAAGGGATAACCAATTCAATCATTCATTTTATGGATCGCCACATACTGGAATTCATGAACCAATAATTCAGATATATCAAGATTATTAAAGAATTGAGGACTCAAAATTGGAGTTAAAATCAAAGTTGCACATTAAACTTATAACATGCTATGTATGCTATTGAACTGCAGTGTTGTACAGCTAGATTCATATAGAAAAATGAACAAAGAAGATAAGAAATCTGAAACATAATTACGTAAATTCCATTAAATAGCTAGATCAAAGCTCTCCTTCCTTAACACGGAAGCAAGGTGATACATGAGCAGAAATGTTTCTTTTCATATACTTCTTAATTAAGTGAAGATAATTCCTCCTAGCAATAATAATCCTGTTCATCTTAGCACTGTGAGAAGTTCCAGCTAAATTATCGGTTCCTGTTTTAAATATAACAATAAAAGGATTTCAATTAGAAGCAGAAATAAACACACACATTCAAAAAGAAAAAACCAAGTCATTTGGTATTGGAATGATAAAAGTATACCAAGAAGATGGTGACATGTGCAACGGTGAAAATATATTTTTTTACAAGGGATATTTAGAACCATCGACATCTCTAATCAAGAGATGGATTTCAAAAAGTAAATGGATTACGGCATGTTATTTTGTTTGCTAGGATACAATTTGCAACTATTTACCAATAATGCATGCATAATAAAAATAAAAATAAAAAATCCATGCATTTACATTTCTGCATATGTAGACCTAAACTTGTGTCACAAACCAAGTGATATGGATTTCAAAACCTTATCATTAGCCAACAATTCATATAAAAAAAAATACACAATTCACTTTATCATAATAACAACAAGTAACTAAATTAGCCAATAAAGACTGAGATTATTGCGAGTAAATAATCATCTTAATCCTTAAACGTATTGAAATTACGAATACATGTACAGAGAGTGAGGGCGGGAGGAACCTTCAGTGGCTTCTTTGGGAGTCTTAAATCCAACACCAACGGATTTCCGAAAGCGATTTCCACCTTTTTCAGGCCTCTTTCCCTTCTCACTTTTCTTCGAGCTGAGCAAAATAAGCAACAAATAAGCATCAATATCAGAATAAAAAGATAAATTAATTAATATTAAAATACTAATTCAATTTGGGAGTATAATACCACAGAAACACTTTAGGTAGCTTCAGAAAAGCCTTCTCAGTCTGTAACACACAAATTCAAAACAAACAAAAATAAAATTAATGGAATATTCAAACAACTAAGAACTATCGAAAGAAAAAAAAAAGAGAAAACATTAGAAGAAAAAAGGAACATGAAGTTAGTTACTTGATCAGCCATGGTGAGTTTAGCCGTGTTTATTTTAGGTTTGAGAATTTCGCAGCGGAGAAGGGAGTTTGTTTAGCCGTACTAAAAAACCCTAATTTTAACTTGTTTTATGAACGACAAACGTTAGGTTAGTATGTTAATAGTTACTCAGAAACGTACTTTTTAACTTCCTAACTCCTTTAATCTCTTCGCTCAAATCAGTTAAGTTACCTACCCCCTTAATTCAAAAATTGCTTTATATGCCCCCTTTAGTCGCTCTATATGCCCCTTTAATGCCTCTATTGGATTGTAACTCCCAATATGTTGGGTTCGTAACTCCCGATCGTTGTAGTTCAGGTGTTACAATATGATTTTATCATATATATCAAGAAACCTCACTTGTACACGCTTCTTCATCAATACCAATGCCTATTCCAATTTTTTTGGCAAAAATCGTATCTCAAATCGCCATATAAGAGTTGAAAAAGATTTTTTGCACACAATGTTCTTTTGTGTTTTTTTTTAACTGCACATTTGTACATCAAGAGTTACAACCCGATTCAGGATTGAGTCTTAACTACCGAACCATTTACCATTGAAGCTACCTACAATCAGATCATGTTTTAGGGGTGCACGTCGTGTCACTTACCTATATATATATGTGTGTGTGTGTGTGTTCAACCCGAGTCGGTGTAATTTTTTATGATATGTTTTATGCTCATGGTCCAAAAACGTGTGCTTTATGTATGTTTGATTTATATCTATTTACATTTTTTGGGTACAAATATTTCTTCCCATTTAGTGTTAAAAAATGTTTGTCCATCTTACATGTTTTTTTTTTAGGTATTTATGGGTGTTTAGTTTAGGCTTAATAGTAGTTTTGATCTTCTAAGTATCAAAATCTTGTAATTTTGGCTCCCTAACAAAATAAATTACAACTCAGCCCTCTAAGTATTGTCCTTTTTGCAGTTTTGATCTCGGACCATTTTTTACCAAGTCAACGCATATGTTGCGCCTCATTTGAGTGATTAGGATGTCACGTGTGTAATTTTCAATTTTAAAATAAAAAAATGCCACATATGTGTTAAAAAAAAAGAGGAAATGGAAAACAACAAAAATGGAAGAACAGGAGCTCCAAAACCCATAACTCTTACATCTCTTCTTTATTTCTTCAATTAGATCGAGCTTAATTTCCGTTACCACTAGCAAAGGGTTCATGTTTCATTTATGTCACGTCTTCCATTTATATTCATGAGAAAATATATTCTTTTGGCGATACAACGTAAGTGACTCGATTTTGATTTTAATGATTCAAAAGTTGAATGATCTTGTAAAATCAAATTTTGATTTTTTGCTGATTTGTCTTTACTGTGAATGTTCTTACTCACATCACCAAATCATTCTCATGAAACAATTCTCACAAAAACAAATTAATAGATAACAATATAAGATAAATTTAACATGTTTGTAATCTTTAAAACATCAAACGAAGATTTTATCTACAATAATAACTTAAATCTTATTTTTCCAATTTCATTCTACAATTGTCCTCATAAACGACAATAGTAACCACTCATGCAATCCATATTTTGTTTGAAAGACAATTTTCCATTCAAAATATTATTCCGTGTGTTTAATAGTAACCACTTATGAAATCAATTATAGATATCATAAAAAACGATCAAACTCGTCCAACATATGATTCAGACGAGGGATATGGTGACAATAATCTACTATGGTATAGTAGTTACATACAATAATATAGTTAATGACTTTACAATTTAAACATGTTCTCCATATCGGGCATTTCTCATTCTTAAGCACCAAGTGAATGGGAATTGTGCAAGACTAATGCTCTTTAGTGTACATGTTTCCTTCTACACTATTTTTTCGATGACAAATATGCTTCGATTTTTTCCATCCAATTCTTTGACACCTTTTGATACTTGGTAAGATGACTTTCATACACTTTGATGTTAGTGATAAATAATATTATCACAATAATAAAATACATCATCCGGTCATTATTATAAGTAAAAATCAATATTTTAAATTCATTTATTAAACGATGTATAAATTTTTGTTTATAATAGTAACAAGAAGGTGTATAACAGTGAACATTTGTTGATCTCCTTATCACTCTCTTCCTTTAACTCCTCCACCCTAGGCCCTAGCCACCAAGACCAATGAGCATTTGTCGTGAAACCTTCATGCTTCACTTGTGGTTTCATTTTTATTTTTATAATTAAATAACTTATTTGTTCACTTAAGAGGTAGATCAGTCATTTCATCTCTTATAAGAAAAAATTATACATTGTTCTTACACTCGTCTAACTTTAAATAAACCATAAAATAACTTTTTTCTATCTAAAAAAATAGAAATGATTATGGTATATTTGATGGTTGGGTTGGGTAATTTTGGTATAAGAAAATATTTTAAAAGAAAAAGAGTAGTAATATTGAAAGAATGGGGGTGTGGATATTGTTGTTTTGGGTCAAACCTCAAAGCCCATAGCATTGTAATAAAATCGGGTCCAGTAAAATGGTGAAATAAATTAGGGTTTCTGAAATTCCATCAAATTTCAGTGAGAGGGTTTTCGAGTGCGGCGAAACACACACACACACATACACCTTTCTCCTCTGCGAAATTCCCAAACTTCACCATGGCTGAACAAGTAATCAACTTCATCTTTTGTTTCAATTGTTCTTAGTTCTGTTTGGATCTTCAATTGATTTTCTTTTGTTGTTGAATTTGTGTGTTACAGACTGAGAAAGCTTTTCTGAAGCAACCTAAAGTGTTTCTATGGTATGTTCAATTAAATATTCTCAAAATTATTTACTTATTTTTGTTCTGATTTTGATGCTTATTTGTTTGTTATTTGATTCAATTTTGTAGCTCGAAGAAGAGTGGGAAGGGAAAAAGGCCTGGGAAAGGTGGAAACCGGTTCTTTAAATCCGTTGGTCTTGGATTTAAGACTCCCAGAGAAGCCATTGAAGGTTCTATTTCGATTTCTCTATGTACTCTCCATTGCATTGTGAATCTGTTTTCTTAATTTACTAGATCTGCGTTTTCTCAATTGTTGTTATTATTATGAATGAATTATGAACTACATTTTGAATGTTGGTCTGTTTGGGAAGCATATTATTGTCAGAGACCTATGTCTAATAATTCGAGAAAACAATTATTTTGGTCCTTGAATATGTTAAATGTTGTCAAAATTACAAAACATCATTCAATATGCATTTACGATGGGCCCTTCATCCATGAATGTGTATTTTGTTTGTTTGGCCCTTAATTGGTTCCTTTGTTTCAATACATTTAAGGACCATAGTGACCGCCTGAAACATTTTAGGAGTAAAATGATGGTTTGCTCAATTATCTAGTCTTGATAAAGCTGAACCTGCAATGGAAGTGTTACTATACTTCAAATTTAGTCTAGACCATGTGGTTGAATATACTTGCTGATTTAGCTAGTTGCTCTTATATGGTAAAATGAAGTGTATATTGTTTTATATTAATTGTTTGTTAATAATAAGCCTTTTGAAATTCATATAAGTGATTTGTGACACAAGATTTGATTTGAACAATTTTTACCAATGTATCCAATACAACATGAGAGTTTAGGTCTACATATGCAGAAATGTAAAATCATTGATGGGTTTTCATGCTAGCATTATTCGTACGTAATTGCAAATTGTAACCTATCAAACAAAATAATATGCTGAAATACATTTACTTTTGATTAGAGAGACCAATAGCTTTTGATGTCCCTAGTCAAAACTCAAAACCCTTTAGAATTCAGTTACTTTTTAGAATCCATCTATTGATGAGAGAGACCAATTGCTCTTGATGTCCCTTGTCGAAACCTTTTTTGCCATTGCTCATGACCATTGCTCGTGTCATGGCATCATCTTGTTGATATACTTTTATCATTCCAAAACCAAATGGCTTGGGTTTTTTTTCTTTTCTGAATGTGCATGTTTATTTCTGCTTCTAATCGAAAGCGTTTTATGATATTATTATTTTTTTAAAACAGGAACCTACATTGACAAGAAGTGCCCTTTCACTGGTAATGTTTCCATCCGGGGCCGTATTTTAGCTGGAACTTGTCACAGTGCTAAGATGAATAGGACTATTATTGTTCGGAGGAATTATCTTCACTTTATCAAGAAATATCAAAGGTATTATTCTCTTTTCATACCTTGATGCCCTGTTTTTATTTGCACTCGGAGAAACATAATTAATAATTCCGTTGTTTTTTTATGTCCTCTATTTAGATATGAGAAGAGGCACTCAAACATTCCTGCTCATGTATCACCCTGCTTCCGTGTTAAGGAAGGAGATCATGTTATTATTGGCCAATGCAGGTGAGACTCAAAAGGAGGATCCTTTTTCTTTGTATTAAATTATGATCTTTTGTGTGTGTGTGTGTGTGGATCATTGATATGGATGTATGTCTGATTGGTTTTATTTGTGCCATTTCATCAGGCCTCTCTCCAAGACCGTGAGGTTCAATGTCTTGAAAGTGATCCCAGCTGGTTCATCAAGTGGTGCTGGGAAGAAGGCATTTACTGGAATGTGAGATGTGTTGAAATTATTTCTGGTTTCTGTATGGTGACTAATATGAAGACCTGTTCAATTTTGTTTTACTTTTGAATTTAAATTATGTCATTGGATACAAGGATTTAGATTTTCATTATGGTTATTTAATAGCAGTAGCATTTATATTGAATTTTGGCTTCAAACAAGAATTATCTCACTTCTAGAAAATTAAAATAAGACATCTCAATTTCTGCTAAGAAATCAATGTTTTGTAATTGAGACTGTCAAAACTTATGTGTGTGTATGCAAAATTAATCATTGATTTTCAAACTAACAATGTAGTCACTACTTTAACCTACGTTCTAAGAATGAAGATTTCAACTTAAAGGGGTCACTCTTTTACTTCACGTTTTAAGTTAAGGTTTCTGTTTTTGAGGGAGATAAATCTACAAGAGCAATGACACAATTTCACGCGTGAGCGTGCACCCTCAACATACGCTCATTTATTGGTCATCATCATCTATATTTTCAAATTTTTGGTTAGCTATTTTCATAAATAACCATCATCTTCAAATTCCATCAAGTCAATACATTGATGTTCACACTTGAGCTATGTTCGTTATAGCGTAGCTCCCCTCTTTTGTATACGGTGTGTGCAAATGATGCCTATGTGTAGCTGTTTTTTATTTTACATAACCTAGTTCTCACTCTTGATTATTCAAAATTTGAAGGAAAAAAAGCAATAGTAAAAACTAATTCAAAGGATGAAACTGAAGGTTTTAAAATAGAAATAGTGGCTCAGACCCTTGTTTTTGGTGGCGCTGTTAGTGGCCAAAGCCACCAAGATTACCTCTCTTTGTCGCCACAGCGATGGTAGCACAAGAAAGTGTTGTAGCTCCCATCCATGCGAAGCATTCCACCACTGTCATATATCTAGCACCGTATCAGGATTCAGGCATCACAGTCGGTCGCACCTCATAACCCTTTCAACGCCATGTTTCTCTTATTCTCATCCAACAAAACGGAGTGGCTGAAACAATAAATATTTCCATAGTGAATTTGAGTTATGCCTTTCAAAATTAGAACAACTCCATTTAATGGACCAACCCTGTGTCTATCCCAAGTGCTCGTCTGCCTTGGCTAAGTTTGAGAAGTTGATGTGTTCTCTGAGTAATGGATAGTGGAGGAAACCGTGATAAATGGAAAAACAAAAATAAAAAATGCTGGGAACACTCTTTAAAAAACTCTCAATTGTCATGAAATATAGAAAAATAGATAGGTCTTGTTTGATTGGTTAAAAGGTAAGGTATTGGAAAAGAATAGATGACGTGAACCAATAACTGAGAGTGTGTGTGAGGGTGAGTCCTTAACATTCTTCTAAATCTAATTATCTTGGTAGTTGGTACCATGCTTACTCTCTGTTACGCCTTTATAAGTTTATCAATTATTTTGTTACTCTGCTTCTCACTTTAGTTCACATATCCTTTCGAGATGAAGTTAAAAATGAGACGATACAATGAGGAGAATGATAGTAATTCATAGGACATGTCAAACGCAGTTGCTGTTGTAAGACTTAGACAATGATCAGTTTGGTTTGTTGTCTTCTAATGAATTTATATCAATGTTTAGAAACGAAGCCTATAAAACAAAACATTTTATGAGACAAACTGCGACAATATTACAAATAATTCCTCATGATGTTTATTGAACAACCTGTTCATTTCATACAAGCTACTCCAAGCAAAGGATGTGACGCTACTTCTCGCATTTTATGAAATATTTTATTGGAAAATGCTTTATATGTTACTATGGTGTCTCGTAAAAGAAAATTGAGTTACACTATGAACTTTGAGAGAGATAAGAGTAATGTTTAATTAGTAGTTAAACTAGCAGAAATATATTAAGAATGTATCCTCAAAAAAAATTTAAGAAAATTTTTTAATATTTTTTTGGATCGATGGTGTAGTAGTTAAACTAGCAGAAATATATTAAGATCGTATCCTCAAAAAAATTTAACATCATCGATCAATAAACGTCATGAGATTTGTTGTAAGATTGTAAGGATAAAAAAGTAAATTAGTTTTGTAAAAAAAAAAAGTAAATTAGTTTTTTTTTAGACAAATAGTTTTAAATCTCTCATCTTTCCTTATGCACCAAGCATATTATAATTAAAATCTCTCACCACTCATCTCCTTCATTAAAATCCTTCCCCTCCTTTTTAATCGAATCAAACAGACTCTAAAGCTACCGTTTCTAATATTATATTGTCTAATATTAGTAGCGAATAAGAGTAATATTTCTTAACCCACACATCTCATACATTTTTATTTCTACAATATATACTATGTTTATACTCATGAAATGTTTGTGTTTGACATCCATAACTAGCATGGATCAAAGATAATATAAATGATAAGATCATATATATCTATTAGAGAAAGGAAAAACATTTTTTTATACATAATTAATAGAATCTTTATTGTTACGTTATTTCTCTTCACCAAGATATGATTTAAATCTACATGTAACACGTTACTATTGGTTTACATGGTAGGGAAAGATTGAGTTAACTTCCAATGGTTGAATGTTTCTGAAATTCGTGTGTGACATTATTGATGTCTGGACGACTTGTGACTTGTGAGCTCAATTGTGCTGCCTACTATGCCCCACTGACTCCTGACATGAAACCACTATGTCTGTGTATGTATGGTGCTGATATCATGCTTGGGGCCGGACACGATCAATAATAGAACCGTGAACTATGCCTTGCTAGCCTAAACTAGAAAGTAAGAACAATATGATTGGGTATTTTCTCTGTCTTCAACAAATTACACCTAGCATTGGTGTTGCTATTGCATGTATTGAATAGAACCACCATGTTCCACAAAAGCCAGGGCTATTCCTAGCATTTTCGAGGCCTTAGGCATAGTTTGAAAAAAAGGCCCCTTATATAACAAATCATAAACTTTTTTAGTTTCTTGTTATGATTTTATTAGTGTTTCATTTCGTTTTTTCTTCGCTTTTGACCACAGGATAAAGTTTTTTTAGGCAACATCTTCAAATATTTCAAATACTCCATAGAAAACAAAACTAAACAAAATACCATAGAATTAGAGAACAATTGTTCCTGCGAAGTAGACTGAAATTTCTCTAGTAGACCCATTTTCAATTAAAATATAATTTGTTTAGTTGTGAAGATTCTCCCAATTTTTTAGATAATAAATATCACAAATATTTTTAATATTAGTGAGACACATTATTAGGAACAAAGGGCCCCAAAAAATATCACAAATTTCTTGGCACATCATTATGAACAAAGGTTTTATTTAGGAGGGTCGAAATAGAAAGCTTTGTTTTATATAGGGCATATATAACAAATTGCATCAAAAGGGCCAAAACAATACAGCACAGTCTTCAACGTCAATGTTTCGGACCAGCCTAATGGTATATTTTACTATATACACCCTCGGAAATCAATTTCTTGCTATATACACCCCTGCAAATATATTTTTTAGACCCCCTACAGGCATGGGCCCTAGGCCGTTGCACTCCCAGCCTATGCCTAGGGCCGGCCCTGACAAAAGCTTGGATTAGTAGGAGTGTTGACTTTATATCATACTTTTGAAATACTTTACTCTCATTTTCAATTATGAGTTGTGTCGTTAGATTTTATTACTATCTTTCTTATGGTTCACGATTTTCCATCAACTAATTAAATTCCCCTATTAGCCGAAAACAATGGTGGGAAATAGCATTGGCATTGTGCCACTTAATTGATATTGCCTTCGTTATGAATTCGTGGGAAAATTCTTCGGGACATATATCATTTCCCTTCTAATAAAGAGGGAAAGACAAAGTAAATATAATCCAACTGGATTAAAGATCTTCGGCCTTAAGAGTTATTGGTGATGGAATGAGGATGCTGGATTTGAGCTCCTGGATCAAGTATAAATGTGCTGCCAAATATGTGAGCCTTTTAAGGAAGAGTGTGTATCTGGGTTGAGGCTATGAGTTGACCTTTAGTAATGAATTAAGGTTTCCATACTCTATAGCCTTAGTTTGGACAATTGTCGCAGGGACACATGTGAACATGTTAGATTGACACATGATCCAAAATGAAGTGTCTAAATTTTTTTGGATGGCCCTAAGTTAGTGTGTTTTAGGCAAATCCATCTTATAATTCGTGTATAATCTATTAGTCCATTGAGAAAATGAATATTAACTCGCTCTGAGACAAAATAAAATAATAATATTTTAAAAATAAGATCATTTGATTGTAAATTTTTCTGTTCTTTCGGAACTATTGAGTAGATGATGAGGATCCAAAATTATTGTGTCAATTATTATAGCCACTCCTCTTGAAAAGTTTTATTTGTTTCGTGGTTCAACATAAAGCCTATACAGGTGCAAAGGTATATGCAGCTATTCTTTCGGCTTGTTGACACTAATTACTGCACTAGGGAAAAAGAAAAAGTTTCTTTAATTTCTTAAGTGCTATTTTCTACATAGTTCCCATTCTTTGGTGCTTAGTTGACTCTCTTTTTATGACTTTCCTTTTCAGCCCCTTTGGTGTCTTTTACCAATGAGGCCAACATGCGACGGACACACAATTTGTGAGCATGATTGTGCCACGTCTGAGTCCAACATCTTTTGTTCTCCAATCAAGACACAAGAAACCTTATTGTGCATCTTTATAGTGCAAAAGAGCCCAATCGTTATGGAATATAGCTTGACTTGACCATTAAGACAACTAATGTATGAACATTATGGTCCTTGATGGAATCATATTAGGGAACCACACAAAATTTATAAAGCTTGATGTCTTGTCTGATTTTTGTTTTTTAAGAAACTAAGAAGTAAAACCATCAATTTACCATTGTATGATTCCTATCTCTGCCTGGTGATTAGCTAAATTATGGAATGTGTCATACGGCACTATAAGCCCAAAAAGAAAATCATAGAGTGATATCAAAAGGTCGGTGGATGGTGATATGATTGTTATTTTTTTAACAAATCCTAGAAGTGAAGCTTGCACACAGTACGTAGGAAGAAGAGAGTATTGTAGGTTCGAACTTGCACCCTATCATATTAAAAGACCCGGAACATTTTACAACATGAGGTGCACTTACGGGGCAAATGTTGTGATGATTTGTTTGCACAATTAGCCTTGTTTCAAACTTAGAGAACACGTATACTTTACTTGAATAACTCCTTATTACTTTAAGTCTTTAACTAATGAACTTTGAAAGATTTTGTCTTGGAATTTTTCTTTTTTGTGTTATTGTTAGTAATTCATAGAATAGAGCAAACTTTTGCCTTTAATTTTTTGCACGTATAGTTGAGGTTTCGTAATCAAGTGTTTCCAAAAGTTAGAACTAATAACTACATTGAACAAGCCTCAATTTTCAAACTATATCGAGTGTATGAATGCACATCTCAACTATTACCTTTTTTTGTTTTATCTTTCCCTCTATAAGAATAAAAGATCAAACTTAGAAGGAAACTCTATGTTGCTTCTCTATGAAGTTATCATTGTAATGTGGATAATAACAATTAACTAATTATTGAGAGTCTCTTACATTGAATAGTGATATGATGAATAATTTTGTGTGAGGTGCAACTATCATCAGGTTTGTAATATATGCCTAAAAAAATTTATAAACAAAAAAACATATAATATGACAGATTTCTATTAGATGGTTGTCCAGTTATAAGTTAGTTAAGATGAGGATTTTATTGCTCAAAAAAAAAAAAAGATGAGGATTTTATATCCTCCTTAACCTAGGTTTGAACTTTGGATGCAGCAAAAAAAAAAATGTTATAAACCTTGTGTTATAATGTTTGATAATAAACTTTGTTTTAAGCATTTAAACATGTTCGGGTGTTCTTAATTCTTACCTTAATTACTTGTCCATTTTGTGGGCGAATTGAGTTATATGACAACTCAAATTCTAAATTTTCGTGAGAGATATGTGTCAAGAATCTTATATTAGATAGTAATATAATCTTGATAAAAAAAAAATATATCACCAAAAAAAACTAGCGTTTTTTTTTTAAATGCAAAAATATTATTAATGACTGCACTAAGCACAATATGTGCAAATAGTGGATAAATATATTACAACGAGAAATAACAACTCCAATACAACATAAAACTCCAACCACCAAAACTAATTTTGTGAGGTGTTGTGAGAGTTAGAGTTTACAAATTTTGTGAGCTCGTGTTGTGTTAAGAGTCTTATATATAAATAGTGTCGTGGAACATGCAAGGCCTCAGCCGTTATCCTCAAATTCTTTTATCTTTTTTATTACTACTACAACTATATGGATATAAATATGCGTAGGTTAAAATTTAATTCCTTCAAAAAATATGTATGCGTAGGTTAAAATTTAATTCTTACTTAATAGGAGAGAAGGGTTAGGAGAAGAAAAATTAACTATCAAATAAAAATATTTTATATATAAAAATAATAGAATACTTTTTCCAATCATTTATGGATTATAGAACATTACATACAATATTGGTGATAGTTGCTACTTGCTAGAAGGTTTTCAAAATAAAAATGGCTCAAATCGTATTTAAGATCAATAATATTACAAAATAGATCGAATGAATAAGCTACATTGTCTATTGAGAGTGAAAAGTTAGAATTGCTTGATTATAAAGCTTTGGCAAATGGAGCATTTGGAAGCAGCATAATAATAAAATCTGGAATAATGTAATCGATGCTCAAAGCTTTGTTGTCGAACGAGCAACACTCAGTGACGGATCCAGAATTTTTGAATAGTGGGGATATTATATATAAAAATATGTAACATTAGTAATTGTCCTCTACAATTATTCATATTATGGAAACTTTGAATGATTTTCTTATTTTCAACATCAACAAAAACAATATTTTTCTCTATATAAATAATTAAACAATCATTTAACAAGTCATCCCCAACTTGATTTCATATCCAATTTTTCATAGTTGTTTGAGATATATGATGATAAGTGTGGACCAAAAAAGAAATAATTTATGTTAAGTGTGGTTTATGTGATACCACATAGATCCATCCCCGGCAACAGTCATGTTTTAAGAGTGTGAAAGTCTGGTTGGCAAGCTTGTGGTGCTTTTGATCCGATTCAATTTAATACGGATAATATAAGATGGATTAAATCGATGATAAGGCGAGTAAATATAACATTGATGCTTTTTTCTCCCTCTTTAAAATAGAGTAGGGATTGGTATATGCATTAGAGATGAGTTGTGATGTTGCTGTTGGTAAAAGCTCTTGACTTACTTTCTTAAATGGATGCATGAGTTAAATTTGTAACCAATTGATTTTGAATTGGACTCAAAGAAAGGAGTGGATAGCATTCTCACATCAAAGCATGATATTACTAAATTTGGTGCAATCATAGCTCATTGTAAATCTATTTTTCTCTTTATTGTAGAAATTTTAATGTCAAGTTTGTGTGTAGACAAATAAGTGAGGTTGTCCATACATTAGTAAAAGATGATCATATTTCAGCTAGTTTTCAGATAATGGTTGAAATACCAAATTATATTAAACACATTTCGAATAATGAAATGCTATAATTCTTCTTCTTCTTTTTTTTTTTTTTTTTAATTTTTTTTAAATTTTTTTTCTTTTTTTTTATTTTTTTTTTTCTTTTTTTTTTTT
>Ga0099826_10001646_pt1 | contig 13679 bp, 7 predicted proteins | sample Mtrugardesep15_FD_76830 | JGI IMG/M metagenome (GOLD analysis project Ga0099826, IMG submission 76830) | Root nodule microbial communities of legume samples collected from California, USA - M. trunc garden sep15 | ecosystem: Host-associated > Plants > Roots > Nodule | place: USA: California... | reverse complement strand
GTGACACGATTTTTAACTTTGATTTTCTTTAGTATTCTTGCTTTCTTGCTGCTCAAGTTGCCTTGTGAACTCCAAAATGTGATGAAAATGAGACTAAAAATAGTGAATAATTGACTGTCATCAATTTTGACTCTTCGTGATACCTCAACTGCACTGCACGCTCTTGATCTTCACCGTCGTGGTAATATTGAGCCGCAACTCCTTAAAAAGGTTATAGACTGTGTTTATTCCCATAATACCCACCTCCGGCAATTAGGAATCTATCTACATGGTGAAACATGTCTCGTTTTGCGCTGCATTTCTTCATGTCGTGCTCTTACATCCCTTAAGCTTTCACTTTACTCTAGAGGTAGTTATGATAAAACGTTGTTTCCAAAATCTTTGAATTTGCCGGCATTGACCGGCTTGGATCTCACAAATTTCGCCTTTTCTGGTGATGAAAATGGTCATGTTGAACCCTTTTTGACCTTTACCAGGTTGAATAGTTTGGTCATTAGCAGTTGTGTGGTAAAAGATGCACAAATCCTCAGGATATCAAGTGAGACACTTGTCAATTTAGCTATGCATGGTAATTCATTTCACTTTACCAAAATCGAGTTATCTGCTTCAAGTCTATGTACATTTACCATTAGCGGCAGTCTTGATCACAAAATATGTGGGAGCGGTCTTTCTTCTGTTAAACATGTAAATATTGATGCTCAACAAAATTTTGTTGAGGAGGAGCATGCTTCGGTTCTTCTCAGCTGGTTGCTAGACCTTGCCAATGTAGAATCATTGAAAGTCACTTCACCTATTATTCAGGTACTTTGCCATGTTTTTGGACTTTATTTTACTTTCTTCTTAAGATGCTTTTTTTATTTCTTAAATTTTGTTGAAATTCAGCTGACTTGCATAAAACTGATCCTTATTCACTCTCATTGCTTAGATTCTCTCCTTAGTTCCTGATTTATTGGAGGTTAAGCTCACTTCTTTGTGTAACTTGAAGTTATTGGAAGTAGAACTGATACCACTTCGTTATAATTTATTATTCGAATTAATGGAAGAGGTCATGTTAAAGAAAGCTGCTGCCAAGTCACGTAAAGAAGCTGCTAAGTTAAGAAAGGAATTTAAAGCGGGCTTAAAACCACCTCCCATACCTGATGGAATAGTTGACTTCCTGCGACAAAACTCGCCGTCGGTGGAAGTTAACATCTTAACAGATTACTCGAGTTCTTTTGATCTTAAGCAGGTAGTCATTTAAAAGCCATAAGATTTTTTTTTAGAATATGAGCTTAAATAATTTCAAATGAAACAACCATAAGAAGAGTTTGTGATTGGTTGTTACTGAACAGATTGAAGAATCTGTAAAGGCCCCGAAGAAGACCAGCTGTTGTTCGCAATTTGTCGCCCCTCATTCCTCCTTTGATTCACCTGCTTCTGCTGCTGAGCCTGCTTCTGCTGCACCTCTCGTTCTTCATCTCTGTTGCGCTGAAAAGGTAACATTCCTCACATGCCTTTTGTTAGACCCCCTTTGAGTTTCTATTACTGAATTTTTCGGTGCCGTTTGCTGTTTTCATGTGAAGATATCCATTTTTGTGATATTGAAGAATGATGACAAAGGCATCTATAATAAAATCTTCATGTGTTCTTCAATTGCATGCTACCCCCTTTTTTCCACCTGCTTTCTATTGTAATATATTAGCTGGAAGTTAAGAATTAAAGGTCTGGAAGTTAAGAATCAAAGAACTGGAATTTATGATACACGACGTTGAAATGACAGTTGCTTAAACAACTATCTAGAAACATTGTGTTTGTTGTTAAATATCACATATTGCTATACATTGTTCTGATGTTGATCAGCTGTCTACTATTAATTGTTGTTGTTATAACAAACATTACATTGTTATTCATCTTCTTGATTAATAGCACTTTTTATGAAGCGAACTAAATTGATATTGGGAATGTCAGGGACACACACCCAAACACGCTCTCTTAAACACACTCTAATCTATTAGGCCACGTCATCTAATTCTTCTAAACCCTTAATTGTTAACCGGATAAACAAGTTAGCCTATTTTTTTGTAATTGTATTTAATTATTATTGATAACTTTCCATAGTCTCCACTACCAATTACCCATTGTCTTTTCAATCTTAGCCAACACAGGGGAATCGTTCAATGAACTAGGAGCAAGTGGAATAGACTTGGGGGTTGTAAAATAAGGTGGAGTCATTGAGATTTTTGAGAGGCATATAGCATGAGTGGTTTCCAAATGTTCTAACAAAAGATGAGATGTCCAATGATTATCAAGATCCTTGACGAGATGGTGATGCTTGATGCGGTGCTCGCTGCATAGCAGCTGACGGTGCCACCAACAAGGGACTCAACCCCTGCTTCCTCTGTTTTGAAACCCTTGTCTTTCCCTCGCTGAAATTGTTGCTACTTTTGTTTTGTATTGTTTTGCTCTTCATTTTTTTTTAAAAAAAATTTGGGTTCTTTAAGAGGGGAAGTGGTTTCATATGATGAAGTTGGTAGTGGGATATGTCATATGGCTTGTGGTAATTTGTATGTAAGTATTAATTGCAATGGATGATAAAGATGGAGGTGGTGATGAAAATGGGATTCAATGTTCACGGGAGGAAGAATATGATGTTGATGTGGAATTTGTAGAGCTTAAAGTTTCTCTGGCCAATAAACTTAAAATCTAAAATAAAAGTATTCATAGTTTAATAACCGGTAACCAAAAAAAAGTTAAAAAACTTGAAGTGGTCCAATGTGTGAGAGTGTGTCAAAGGGTGCGCCCTTAGCATTACATTGTTGATGCCTTAAAGATAAAAGGAACTAACTTGAGATGGGATACGATTTGCTCTGTTATCATGGCTGCCTTGAGTCCCATTACATTTGTTGCACTGCTCTAATTGTAATGCTTATGTTTATGATAGATGGCAACTAATGTTGACAACAGTGACTCAATGCTTTGGCCTGACTTGGTAACTAAAGCTTTCATTGACATTATGGTTGATGAAGTTACAAAAGGAAATATGCCAGATGGCGTGTTTCATGCTAGAACATGGACCTCCATGACTACTAGGTTGAATTCCATAACTAATTGCTCCTATAAAAAGGAACAGCTAAAGGCAAAAATGGATAGGCTACGAGCCATATTTCATGAGTTCTATTCACTTCTGCAAAACACTGGATTTGCTTGGAATGCAGAAACCAACATTGTTACAGCAACTGAAGAAGTCTGGCAAAATTATCTTAAGGTAGGGTTTAATTCTCATAGGTTCTGGTAGTAGATTTACATTAAGTTTATTTGTCAATATTGTCAATGTATTGAGGATATATGCTTATATTATTTTAGACACATGATAAAGCATCTCAATTTCAAAAGAAAGGTTGTGACCATTATAAGTTGTTGGAAATCATATTCAACAAAAATAATGAAACCGAAGTACTTCATCAGTCATCTACCCAAGACCCACCAAATACCAATAAAGAAAATGAGCTGGATAATCAATGTTGTAACATTGGGAGTGTGAATTTTGTATCTGTTGGTAATGATAGTTCAAACAATAATATTCAAGAATTGGAGAGCATCACATCCAGCGGGAAGCAATTAAATCAAGTAAAAGATCATACATCGGGTCAGATGGGAGATGCACTTGCTGCATCGGGTAAGATTGTGGAGGCTGCTTCTTCACATGGAACAGTAGATTGTTCTCTTACTAAGTGTGTTATTACTCTTGAAGAGATAGAAGACATTTCAGATGACATCTTCGGAAAAGCCTTGGAAAAGTTTAAGGATCCTGATTGGAGGGAAATGTTTATGGCTATGTCTAATGATAGGAGACGTGGATGGCTATTTAGACTTTAAGGATAAAACTTTACTTGCATATGTGGCAATGGTGACTAGACACACTTAATATTTTATCTATGGTTATATTCGTCTTTAAGCTATTTGGCGAACATTTGTATGTGTTTTATGAATTAATTGTTTTGGATTTTATAGTGCTGTTATTAAACCTTCTATTTCACTTTCATTTAACCTCTTGTTCTTAAAAGTTTTTTCTTATGAAAATGTATGACAGGCTATGACTAGAACTGATATTGATAGAAGTGGTGATTCTACTTATGATGCAAGTGATGGTGAATTTGTAAACGTTGTCTCTCTTCTTTTTTGTTGTTGTCAAAGAGTCTAGTTGTGAAATCCACATAAGCATATGTTCAAAAGATCTAGCCTTTAGCATAGTGTCCCTTTCTAGCCTTCTATTATTGTTGTCAAAAACCTTCTATTTATGATACTATTTGGTGTAGTATGGTCTTGAATTTGTTGCTGAAGTGTTAAATAGATCTAGCCTTTAGCATAGTGTCCCTTTCCACACCAATCATCACAAATTCAAACTTTTTTTACGTCCAATAGCTTGATAGAACCTCTTAACCTCATTCTTTTTGTCATAAATCTTCATTCTCAGACCCATACTTCACTGAGACTTGGTAGGATTTTGATTATAATCAAATATTTGATAAAGTTGAGACAACAAAGTTGTATTCTCGTACTCAATTAACAGCAAAGTTGAGACAACAAAGATTTGTCATACAACTATTGAGTTTGTTTCATCAGATAAAGAGTTTGTTTTGAAGAGGTCTTAGCTGAGAAATTTCCACACCAATGTTGCATCTTCTTCACTGATATATTGTTTGTTCAGTACGCTCTTTTGTAACTGTGCAATGCTATCTATCTTGAGTCAAAAGAAATTTAAAATAATTCTTTAGTAAACTTGCATAATTTTTGTTAACAGTCTTGATCATTTTCTGACAAAAAAAAAAAAGGATTTCATCATTTATGCATGAATCTCTTCTTTAGATGTCTCATGTGGACTCGACTCTTAACTTGTGAGACAGAACAGATTCACGGCACTTGTCGAAGGTTTTGCACACTCCTAACCCAAACAAACTTCATCTAAACACTCTTGGATAGTTTTATCCTTTTAAATAGTTGTGGTTATATGTGTGTGCGGACATGCGCTCATGCGTGTTTGAGTTATATAAAAATTGGGCACCAAATTCATATTTAGACATGACATAATTCAAAATATCTAACACGGTCGTAAGAGGAATTTTAATTTCATGTTATTTACTAAATTAAATAATATATCAAATTGTTTAAAATTATATATTTTTACTAGTTGAACCTTTACTAAAAAAAATTGTTAACAATTGTATAGGTACAAAATATTCACAGCAGATTAACGGTAAGTAAGAGTCAAGATACGTACCACTTATTTGTGATGCTAGAGTTAACCTTTACTAAATCAATTAATTTGTAAACAACCATGGTCTTTCATGGTTTAATAATGGATCTAGTTTTTATAACATTGTACATCCATTTACAATTATTTCCCACTTGAGAGAATATAATTTTTTATTTGTTTCAAAATACACCCTTTGTATATTTATAAAGAAAATAAATAAATAAAAAAAGACAGACATCTTACGATGACTATCAAAATTTGACCATATGATCCAAAATGAAAATTTACTATAACATTATAGAAACAGATAAATAGCCTCTAATCTTGGACAAGACCACCAGCATTATGAAGAATGTTAAGGAAAACATTCTCATTGCAAGGAATTAGGAGTTTAGAACCATTAGTAGTAAATCCAAACACATCCTCTGCATGATCCAACAATGCCTTGAAAAGTGGATGATTGAGTGTGCCAACCTTGATGACAAATCTCTTGCAATCCTCACCAACATAGACAACTAAATGTCCTTTTGGCACATCTTTGGGTATGTGTAAGTGTGACTTTTGTTGAGACGAGGAACAAAATGTAGCCCACATACCAATATGTTCCCTAATTGCACATTTGAGAAAACTACCTCTTACCTTTCTGAATTTAGAAAATTCTCTTAGACAACAACTTTTGAAAAACTTGACCTTCATTTCATCACATTTATAGAAGTAAGAGTGGAGAGGTATAATTGAAGGGTAGGAGCAAAGGTTGATGTTGTATATATATATAAAGGTTAAATAGTGAAAGGGTAGCTAATGTACAATGTCAATAACATTTAAAAATTTAGGCAAAAGGAATCATAATAGGTATGGTTTGTTTTGTAGCTTGAGTATATTTAATTTAGTACAAATAATTGAGTTTTGCACGCATTACATTAACTTGTACGAAATAGGACCTTGTCTTGCTATGTAGTATGGTTTTTGATGTATAAAGGGAAGTACCCCCGCACGTTGGGACTGATAGGAAAAAGGCACACAGACAGGAGGGATAAAAGGGTTCTGGTTGGATCAATAATTAACATTGAAAGTACAAATTGTGTTCCATAGGTTTATAATCTCTTCCATTAATAAACTAAGAATTTAACTTGTTTTAAGTGCGAAAATATTTTAATTTTAAATATATATCTAATCCTAGTTTTTTTTTTTTTAATAATGTTGTTGTTGCCTAAAAAAAGAGTGTTTGTTGTTGCATTCAATGATTATAGAAGTTATACTATGTTTTTTGAATTTATTAAATTAGGTGTCAGCATTTTATATTGAATGGTTGTGAAAAATACTTTTACCCTAACATTGTACAATATTTAACTACAAAAACTATTTAGATGGGCAGGTTCGTGAAATTTTGGTGATTCAACTTTTCGTTTTATACAACATTTTCCTTAGCTAATTACGTATTAAATGAAAACCGCTAATATTTACCCACCACGTAATTTTTGTGAATGGCTACTTTTTTTTACTGGTGTTAGATAAATTATCCGCACTATTTTAAAGGGACAACTTAGAAAATAAAAAACATTAGTTAATGGTTCTTTTATAGCTTTTATGATTCAAATTGTGGATCTCCCCTTTAAAATTTCTTCAATGTCCTTAACTCACCAATCAAGCTATCTTAGAAATAATATATTGAAGGGTTAAATGTATATTTGATCCTACAAAATTGTAACTTTTTAAGTTTAATCCTTCCTAAGAAGAGTTGGAAGATTCTCATTTTATAGAAACTAAAAACAAGTTTAATCTTTAAAAGAAAGAGAAGAATGTATATTTATTCCTTTCTTATTTTCCTCTGAATACAAGCAAGATAATTGGTTAATAGCGCAACGCCGACCCAATGATCAAACTGTCCAAGTTATTAAAGTTACTTTTAAGATGAGGGTCTCCTATCCTTCTTAACTATGGTTCAAATCTTGGACTCAACAAAATTTAATATTTTTAAAGTTATTTTTAGAAGCTTTATTAATTATTTTTTATTTTAAAAGGGCCTTGTTAAAAAAATTGTTTTAATCCTCAAAACATGTTAGGCCGATTGTATAATAGAAAATCAATTTCCTCAAATTGTTATTCGTAAAAGTTAATTAGCATTTTCTATAGCAAGTACTCTGCTTTTAAGATATTTGCATATGCTATAGTCTTTAGGAATAGGATCATTATAGTTTTAGTAGTAAAAAAAAATGTTCATTATAGTTCTGATAATATATGGTTAGATATACTATGTGAGTATGTGATATCATCAAGATTGACAACAGATTAGTCACAACTGCAGATATCATGGATGGAGTTAAATGCATGAATGCACAGATAAAATATTGGTGGACAAAAATCGAAATAAAGAAGCCAGCAGATTTATGTTTCCTAATTATCATTCACAAAGGATCCCCAATGTGGCACATTATATTCTTTAATAGCCAACAGATTTCCAAAATATTGATGGGTTTATTTCAATCATTATTGGGTAGCTACAAATTGGACTCCAAAATAAGTATAAAGCATTAAGCATATGGTTGGAGGGTGGCAAGACTCATCACATGGTGTGAATATTTGATAAGATAACTGGCAATTTTGGAAGGACCTAGCTATTATTCTTTTACATTATCTTTCTCGCTATTTGAGAATATATGTTGAAGATTCGCTAACAATTTTTTGTTTGAACTGTTGCATACAAATAAAATTTATTACAAGAAATAGAGCTTTGTTCTAGTTTCAGTTTTTTGATATATTTTGTAGTGAAAATTGAATTTCTTTTTAGATTTGTTTGATGACAATCGATGTCGAAAGTGTATAATACTACTTCTCATGAAAAAATTTCTCAGTGTAAAATTATTTTACATGTGTATAGATATTTATGGAAATATATTAGTCTCAAAAAATGGCATGAGGGAGTGGTTTAATGAGTCATATGCACAAAAAAAAATTATAAGATCGGTATAAATAGGTTAAATCATATTAAGATTGGAGATACCAATAGGGATTTGGTCTAGAGGAAATAGTTAACTTCTATAACGTAGCGAATCAAAGTTCAAATCTCAATTATGAGAGGTATCACTTAATGTGATGTGAGACTCGCCGAATCACCTCTTGTGAAGTGAACATAAAAAAAATAGAGCCTCAAGATCCAATTCTAGCATATTAATTAGCTAAAATTTGTCATTAGTGTGACTCTTACTCAATATAGTTATAGTTCTCCAATAATATATCTATCTCTTTCACCAAGGGTATGTTTGTCATGGTAGAACTAATGAAGAGACTTGACTCTAGAGCAAGAAAGAGTTTAAATATGATAAATACTCTCCCCTGCTTGGTGTAAGAAAAATGGAGAAGAGGGAATCCACTGCAACCAGATCTTGTTTTCACAATTTTACTATCCTCTTAGCTTGTGTTTTCCCACCTCACACGTTCAAGTAAGAGTTTAAATATAGAGATGAGCACACAAAAGAGAGGGGGATCAGGAATATGATCATCATGGTTATTTGTTATGCATTGGTTGTGTAAACTAGCTCAATCTCTAGTGTGATCCGTGTTCTGTATAAACAAATGCACACCTTGTAATTCAGGTCACCTTGTAGTTAGAGTGTCAATTAAATCCTTGCAATTCAATTTTCTAATAATCACTCCTCTCTTGTATAGAAGTTTGAATTACATTCTCATATTGCTCCTCCCCCCGCTCTCATCTTATTTATCATTTCTCTTTCATCTTTCTCTCGTGAAATACACCAAAATACATTAAGGGTCTATTTGATTTATAAAATGACACGCATCAGATAGAATAATAGATGACAAACCTTTCAAGTATTGGACAACTTTTAGTCATGTACGATGTTTGAAGGACGATGGACACCGCAAATAAAAAATAGTGAAATTTACTAGAACACTGTTTATGAATCTATATAGTAATAGAGGAGAGAAAGATTGGAGAGAAAGATACGGGAAAGAAATGATTTTTTTAATAGAAAATAAAAGAGTATTTTTGGTATTTTAGATAGCTTGTATTTGAGATATAGATATTTGTAGAGATATATTAGTTTTAAAAAGTGGCATCATTGAGTAGTTTAATTAGACACATGTGCGAATAAAAGTTTTACACAATCAGAGTTTTTAAGTTAACTCTTATTAAGATACATAATACTAACCGGAATATGGTAAGAAAGGATTAAATCACTCGAATAATGTGGCGATCCAAAATTTAAATATCGACTGTGAAAGATATCACTGAATGTTAGGCACACCAAATTACCTCTAGTGTAGCTATAAAAATAATTGTGGCTCTTACCAAATAATATAGTTATAAAAAAAATCAACAGAAGAATTTGTATTTGAGATAAAAAAAATTGTCTTGTAGTTTAGTGAGTAACAAAAATATGGGCTTTTGTACGATTCATTATTTCTTGTGTTGTCATATCCAATGACCAATTATAAAAGGGTAAATGGTTACATTGGTCCTTGACTTTGCACTTCATTATCGCAATGGTCTCTAATTCAGGATAAAATACAAAATAGTCCATGAATGTGTACCTCAGCTAGCAGTTTGGTCCTTGACGTTAAAAATCATGTAACATATGAGGTGGCAGTTGGTTTGGGCCGACAAAAATGAATGATGTGACATAGGAACTAAATTGAAAGTAAAAAAATCAAAATCAAAGACAAAAACATTTCTAAATCTCATTTAATTCTCTCTTTTGTTGAAAATTGAATTTTTTTTTCAAACTCCATTGAATACCAAAATTGAATCTTCCATTGAATACCACCACTGTAATAATATGTATTATTGGAGCCCAAAATCATTAAAACATGCACAAAATCAATTACTAAAGCAAGAGATGACATGAACTCAAGCAACACAACCCCTTAGAGAAAGCATTATATAACATCCAACACAACTAAACCAAAAGATGGCCCTGTTAAATCTTCAAAACTTGGATTTGACACCTAAACCAAAACATGGTCCTAGTACGCAACATCCTCATGCTTGGCGTTAATCTTCCCGACCCTGTTAAATATATTAAGAGTTTTCTTAATACTTATATTAATTTGGGTCTGACACCTCAACCAAAACTTGATGTTGATTCTGGCAAAATTAGACGAGATTTATGGAATTATGTATGTTTTTGTCCCTCATTTCAATTTCTATACTTTTAATTTCGTCTCTATACCACATCATTCATCTTTGTCAGCCTAAAACAATTACTGCCTCATGTTAATGGCATATTTTAACATCAAAACTAAATTGCTGATGGGTATTTAGGGACAACTTTGTAATTTATCATGAGTCAAAAACCATTGTGACAATGAGGTACAAAGGCAATGACCAAAGTATGGTTGTATCCTTTCTTAGACAAGGGGTAGCCAGCCTTGGCTACCCCAAAAAATATATCATTCTTCATTTAGTTGGTATAAATTTATATTCGGCTACCTCAAATAATAAACTATGAGCTACCCCTAACAAATTCAGTTGTCAACTCACTTGGGTCGGCCTAGTGGTATTGGCTTGGGACTTGGGAGTGTATTCCTCCTCGAGGTCCCAGCTTCGATTCTCTCCGGTGTCAATATGAGTGGGCTAATGTAGTTTCTTTAAAAAAAAAATTGCCGAAAAGTAGCATAAATAAGAAAGTAAAAATATTACTACATAATTGATATTAAAATGCATTTTACCCAACTTTTCTAAATACCTATTGTTGATTTCTATCCTTGTTGTTGCTTTAATTTACATTTCATATAAACAAAAATTATTGTTTTTTTTTTCTCCATGTATTGGCTAATTTTTGGATTAAATTTGTTTTTAGCATCTATAACACTTACGATTTTTAAGATAAATTCATAAGATTTTGTTTAATTTTAGTAAAAAAATTTTGTTAGAGATTAAATACATGACTAAAAACACTTTTTAATGTAAAGTTTTAAAAATCAAGCAAAAATTGAATAAATTTTCTATAAGGACTAAATCTAAAAAACTATAATTTATGAGACTACAAACATGTTTTTACCTTGAATTTAATATATTGGCTTTAAAAATATTTTATTGTTTCTTTATAGTTGGCCCCTGCGTAAATTGTTTGATAGCTTCGTTGATGGACCAAAGCGACCATTTACTCGATTATAAAATCAAACATAATACACCATCTTATTAAAAAAAGAAATAAAAAATTAGATTCATTAAACTATTGATGTATCTAATATTATATAAAAGACCGAATACATAAATTATTAAATAAACTTAAAAAATATTTTCTCATCGAGAAAAATTAAAGTGTTTTTTTAATGAGAGAGAAAAATTAATGTTTTTTTTCCGTCAAAAAAAGTTAAAGTTTTTTTTTAAGGAGAGAAAAATTAAAGTTTATTTTTTGAAAAGAGAAAAATTAAAGGAAACAATAAAATACATTCATTAAGTCATTAAATCCAATGACTTTCCCATCCTTAAGTCATTAAATCCAATTTTTATTTTTGAAAGGAAACAATAAATCCAAATTATTAGCCGGAAAAAATTGTTTATTATTAACAAATCTAATATAACTATCGTGGGATTAATCGAACGACTGATACATTTGCATCAGAGACGGAAGTAGAGCATATCACCGCTGAGGATCCGGAACGACCCCTCTCTCTCTCTCTCTAAAAAGTGTTCGGTGTTTGAACTTTGAAGTTTGAACTTTTGAAGACAAATTTCGCACTCTACTTTGCAGTTACACATTCTGCAACTCAATTTTCACTCTCCATTTCGCTATTTTGCTTAACCTTTCACCTCATCATACTATTCCCAATTTCTTCAAAGGTAAGCAAAATTTCCCCAAATCCCTAATTTAGGGTTTTTGAGAATTTCAATTTGTAGTAGTTTCTGCTCTTGATTGAATACAATTAGCCTTCTGGTTCAACTTGCATTGTTGTTTTGAATCTTAAATTTTCAATTTTGATTAATTTTCATGTTATGGGTAATGTTGAAATCCCTAATTGGCTTGAGGGGTTGCCACTGGCACCTGAATTTCGACCAACTGATACTGAATTTTCTGACCCAATTGCTTATATCTCAAAGATTGAGCAGAAAGCTGGTAAATTTGGGATTTGTAAGATTATCCCACCATTGCCCAAGCCTTCGAAAAAATATGTTTTTTCTAATTTGAATAAGTCCCTTTTGAAGCGGCCTGAATTGGGGCCAGATAATATTTCTTTGGGTGCTAGTAATTCTTGGAAAACGGGTTCCGGGGATGGTAGTAATGATGGAGTGTCGCGGGCAGTGTTTACTACAAGGCAACAGGAAGTGGGACAAAATGTCAAAAAAACTAAAGGGGTTGTTCAGAAGTCAATGGCATGTGTTCACAAGCAAGTTTGGCAAAGTGGAGAGGTTTATACAATTGAACAGTTTGAGTCTAAATCGAAGACTTTTGCCAGAAGCGTTTTGGGTACGACGAAGGATGTTTCTCCATTGGTTGTAGAAACCTTGTTTTGGAAGGCAGCTTCAGAGAAGCCTATTTATGTGGAGTATGCTAATGACGTGCCTGGTTCGGCGTTTGGAGAATCACAGGGTCAATTTTATCGTAGTCATCGAAGGCAGCGGAAAAGGACTGATTATAAGAGTAGGGTAGATAGCTCTGTTTGTAAAGAAACTGAAATAGGTGGTGTAAATGATACACAAAATAACGAGTCTAACGGCGTTGATTCCCCAAGTCATGCAGAATCGTGTTTAGAGATGTCTAAATCAGCTATGACTTTGTCAACATCTACACCAAATGAGGCGTCACAGCCTTCTAAGGAGATGATTTCAGATGCTGACAATGATATGCAAGGCACTGCTGGTTGGAAGCTTTCAAATAGTCCTTGGAATCTGCAAGTTATTCCTCGTGCTTCAGGCTCACTAACACGTTTCATGCCGGATGATATTCCTGGTGTTACTTCACCCATGATATACATTGGTATGTTGTTTAGTTGGTTTGCCTGGCATGTAGAGGATCATGAACTTCACAGCTTGAATTTTCTTCACACTGGCTCATCAAAGACTTGGTATTCCGTTCCTGGAAATTATGCCTTTGCTTTTGAGGAAGTCATCCGCACAGAGGGTTATGGTGGTGATGTTGATCAATTAGGTATGTGAACTCTTTGACTATTATCTGTTTGTAGATTTTTCTCTTTCCAATATATGTTTAGAAAATTTTCGCATCTATGATTGAAGATATATTAAATAGTTTCATCAAATATTTTTATTATATTGCTTCTGGAAGTTCGTTCATGCATATGGAAGGAATGAATTGTAACAAGACTTGATCTGTATATTTGGCTTGTCAAGGAAAGTGTGTTGTGATTCTAGAGTGTCAGTTTTTCTTATATTTGCTAGCAAATGGCCAGTGGGTCTCCTGTTCAGATCCATGCCTGCCTCAATATCCGTCACTTTGAATAGTTATGTTTTACAAAGATGATAAAG
>Ga0099826_10001642_pt1 | contig 13688 bp, 2 predicted proteins | sample Mtrugardesep15_FD_76830 | JGI IMG/M metagenome (GOLD analysis project Ga0099826, IMG submission 76830) | Root nodule microbial communities of legume samples collected from California, USA - M. trunc garden sep15 | ecosystem: Host-associated > Plants > Roots > Nodule | place: USA: California... | reverse complement strand
AGCACTCAATAGAGTAGACACTATATTTTTATATTCATCATCTAAAGATTCAACAAAATCTTGAGACACAAAAGTATATGACAAAAAATTAATGCAAGCCTTGAAAGCAGCTCTTCCAATATCAACAGCTTCACCAGTTAAACTGCTTTTATGCATATCATTAAGAAGATCTTTGAGTTTCATACGTCTAAGTTCTTGACTTGCATCAAGAGTCTTGGTAGAGAATAAATTATTATGACATATTTTCCTAAGATGTTGCCAAAGAGGTGAAAATGGGAGGAAAACTAAGCTAAAATTGTTGTGATTATGAGTTGTAGTGTTATCAGGAACAGATCTATCAGTAAACAGTGAATCATGAGTGAAAAGAATCTCTTTGGCCATATCTGACGAAGAGATTATTATAGTGGTCTCTGTGCATAACTTAATACGCATAATAGGACCATAGACCTTAGCAAATTTTGCAAGTGTTTGTTGTGGCTTGTTGTATAATTCAGCAACATGTGACATGATAGTGAAAAAGGAAGGTCCTTGTGGAAGCTTGTAGTTTGAGTTTTTGCTTCTTGCATGAAGTGAACCAATGAAGAACACAACAATGCATGTCAACAAAAAGAGCATAGCACTAGTCATATAATCCATATCTGTAATCAATTCATATATAGCCAGCATTACTAATTAACATATAGTAAGGAAGGGGAAATATTGATTAAAGCTTGAAATAATCAGAAAGAATAGCTAATTAAAAAAAAATGACTTACTTAAGTAATAAAAGTGAACCAAAGAAATTAAGATTTCTTCGAAGGACTTCTTGCTACTTAGTGTCTTGGTTACCCCAATTTATAGGAGGATAAAATAAAAATTTGTTTCAAACTTGCGGTTCTTAAAGGAAAGGGCTCTCGTAATCTGAAGTTAGGTTAATAAGTAAAGTTTAACTAAAAATTGTCTAGTTAAGAATCGAACTCGAGTCATTCCGAATAACTGTTTTTGAAGAGGCTTATTAACCACTTAAATGTAATTACTTTATTAAAAAAAAAACTATTTTGAAAGTGAAAAATTTGTGCATAAAATCTGAAGAAGAATTTCAATTTTTTAAATTTCAAATAGACAATATTATATTAGAGTCAGGGTTCGTACTTTAGATTCTCCACTTTTCAACATTTAAATGTGTACGTTCCAGCCACTAGGTTATTTAAATAGAGTGATGTCAAGAATTATAAAGTAGGTAATTAGTGTTCTATAAATCTATCCTTAATTTTCTTTAAAAAGAAAAGTTTCTACCATTTTATGAAGAAAACAAAACTAAACAGTTCGGGTATTTAGAAAACTCAACCCTAGAACTTGTCTTATTATAATTATTACGTACTTTCCGAATCTCTTCTCATGACAAAGTGTAGTGAGAAGAGGGTGTGGTTATGGTGCATAAGAAAATCCTTATGCACCCTGCATAAATCTAGAAATGGTTTTTGTGAGTTGTACTCGAAAACTATTAGATGTACTTAATGGTTTCCAGCATGTGAAAAAAACTAAGGACTCGTTTCTGTGAATTGTACTCCAAAATCATTAGATGTACTTAATGATTTATGTAAGTTGTACTCCAAAATCATTTCTGGATTTATGCAGGGTGCATAAGGATTTCCTTATGCACCATAACCGCTGCCGTGAGAAGAAGCATCTTGACTTCTTCCCTTCCAAACTATGTTCTGCTGCACTAGTCTGAACAAGTATTTATTTTTTTATTAAATTATTAAAAGGAGTAGTATTAAGAATAGAGTATAAAGCTGTTGCAATATAAGATGTCACGTAAGAAGAAACGAAACATACGCGTTCCTGTGTGCTGGAATAAATCATATTTAGATACAGTCAAATTTATGGTCGTGTAAACAAACAAATGAATTTGTCTTCCCTAAAAAAAATCAATTTGTCAAGAAAAAAAAAAAGAGAGGATAAATAGTTGAATGGTCACAAAATTTTGAGTACACGATTTTTTTTGTTATGGTCATTTATTAGTTATTAGTATATTTGTTAGTTAGTAGTAACAAGAATCGAACTCCATATCTCTTTCATAAACTCTCACCGTTCCAACCTTTTATCCAATTGCTATTTTCATGTTTGGGTCAAAATTACAATTTTTTTAAAGATATTAGTCAAATGTGCATTTAAGCCTTTAACTTTTTTCTCTTTTAAATTTAATTTTTGTGATTATATCCAAATCTTGTGCACAAAATCTTAAAACGACCCAAGAGTTCATCATGAAAGAGTGCACTATGCATGCATGCCATCTGATGGGATATTCGTATCGACTACTATACAAGTATATATTGTTCCTTAAGTACCTTTCGATGATGTTAAACACATATTAAAAGAATTAGGTAGTGTATTTTTGGATTAAAATAATTAGGTAGTGTATTTTTCCAAGTTTGGGTGTTTGCCACAAGTAGTTGTTGGGGTGCTTCGGTGTGCTTTTTGGGATGGTTATTGTTTTTGCTCTCCTTGTATTTGTATTTATTCACAAGCCAACACTATTGGATCAACTCAACTGAGTTAGTTGCGTTATTAATTTCATTTAGCTGCTTAAATAAATGACGGAGAAAACGGATATTGTGAGTTTTAATGCGCAATCTTGTATATCTAGGGATGACAATTGGACTCAGGTCTATTGGGTACCTGCAAAAAATACTCATAACGGGTAGGGTAAAACCCCGCTTTCATGGATCTGGGCACGGTTTCGGGTAATACCCATAAATTTAAATGGGTATGAGTACGAGTAAGGATACTATACTGCTCAGCCCCACAACCCTGCATATACATATCAATTTAATATCATAAATAATTTATTTATTTTTTGTGTATAATTAAATAATTTATTTAGCTATTTAAGCCTAAACCTAAACCTAAATAAAAAAACTGCCTAATACACTAACATCTCCATCCTGCATGTGTAGAATTTTTTTGAGATATTTTGGATGTTTTTTGTTTGACTAAATACTAAGATTCGTACTATTTTATGAGTTAATTTAAAAATTTGGACCATAGTTTTTTTTTCAATTGTGATATTTTTACTGCCTTTCATAGTTAAAATGCAGGTAATGGGTGCAGGTATGGACACTTAGGTACGGACACTAAAGTTGTTGCCCATGAGGGTACGGACACGGATATGAGTACGGGTAGTTTTTACAAATGTCTCTAGAGCTTTTTAATTATCTTTTGACTTTTTCTTTTAGCATAATTATCTTTTGACTGTACTTAGAAGACATTTATTAAATTTATTTATCTTGAATGTTGATGATTTAAAAAAGCTTAATAGCAGTTTTAGTCTTTAACTTTTTCAAAATTGTGATTTTGGCCTCTAAAAAAAAATTACAAAACCACCCTATAAGTTTTGCACTTGTGGCAGTTTTGGCCTCCAAGACCAATTTTGACTCGGTCTACGCTGACGTGGCACCCTAAGTGAGCTGCCATGTGTTATTTTTTAATTTTATTTTTTGGCCTTGGGGGGCCAAAACTGCTACAGTTGCAAAAACTTAGGGGGCGATTTTGTAGTTTTTTTTCTTCTTAGAGAGCCAAAATCGCAACTTCGTGAAAGGTAGGAGTCGAAAACTGCTATTAAACCTTTTAAAAAAACGCTCTTTCATTAAATTTTAGTTAAACAATGATGATACCAAAAGCTACGTAGTCAAATAATATTTAGAGATATTGTTTTTTTAGACTAATTTTTTAAAGGTTGCTTGTATATTTTCCATTCGGAAAAATGTGTGTCCTACGTAGTTGCAATAATTTTTTTTTAAAAGGTAGTAGTTGCAATAATTCTAGTTTTCTAGACATTGAACTCTTAATTTCTATTCTTTTAATGGTAGTTGCAATAACTCTTGTTTCTAGACATTTATATTTCCTTGTGTTTTTCCTCTAAAGAAAACCCCCCCTTGTGCTAAATTTAATGAGAATATGTAAAATTGGTTTTACACTATATTATTTAATGGAATTTTATATGTGCTAGTTCACTCGTAAGAGAATATTCTTAAGACACATAAGACATATTGACAAGGTCTTATATGTCATAAATTTAATAGAGGAATTAGATTGCCGATCCGTGTGTCGTACGAGTCTTATAAGCTAAACGAATTCGTAGATAATTGCATGTTGATTAAATTGAATGTTGAAAAATCTAAGTTATTTAATAGTTTCATGTAGCTAATATTATATATGACACGGTGAATTTTTTGAGATTCTCAAAACAACGTATATTAGATCTATTCATCTCAAACATTTCGAAATACTTCTTCGTAGACTACGTTAGACGTCTCATCTGTATCCTTGTCATCTTCGTTAGTTATTAGTATCTTCAGCACTTCATCTGTATGCACATCGGTAACTAATATGCTTTTAAATAAACAATGAACCTAAGTAAGAAAATTCCCACCTAACGAAGAGTTAATTAATGCAATAAGTCTATATCAATAATCAGTGAGAGGAAGGCTAACAAATATTTCACCACACTATGATTGTCATTGTAATTTCCGTTGTTTCTTCAATGTTTTATCCATTGTATTTACCATCGTCAATAACAATCACTTCAACTTCTTCTACTAATTTCCACATATATGCACACTCACTTAGAAAAATTGAACAACAAATACATTTGCCTACCATGAACAATCACAACTAACCAATGTGGCACTAATAACATATCTTAATGAACTAATATAAATCACGTTGAGTCAGACCACGGCAAAACTTGTTTTTTTTGGAAAAAATCTCGTGAATCAAATATTTTTAAAGTTAATTAGTTTGGATACGCAACTTATGACTTTTATCAGGAGTATATTATATGTGATAGATTGTTAAATTTTTACAAATTGGAACAATTGATATCAGCAGTCCATGTTTATGTAGGTTGGAGGCTAACATTTTAATTTATGATATTACTTTTTATAACTTTGTAATCAAATGTGTCTGATTCAGTCCGTGTTTGCACATAATCACAAAAACAATTTAGACAATATTTGATCTCTAAACGAAGTAAATCATTGGCTTATAACTTAAATGGATAATTCACTTCATTGATAAAGGATTTAACTTAAGCATCATGTGATCTCCAATACTGGATGCTTAAAATAATATTGCATATAACTAATAACAAAAATTGATGCTTCACTACATTGATAATTGCCAAAAACTGAAACATCAAGCCAAAAAAATCCCCAAGAAAGCAGAGGAAACAAAACCCAAAAGACACTTGAAAACTAACGAAGATAGATTGTGTGGCAATCTAATTTCTTCTTAATTGGCAATCAAAGTAACATAGATAGTGTGGTTGCTTCCGGCTCAGCCACTGGCACAACAATCATCATCCTCACACTATTTTCGTTTTCCTTTTTGCCCTCATCGTCTTTTACTGGGATGAAACAAATGCCTTAAGCTACTGCAAACTCAACTAAGCCGAACACCATTTATGTTATGTGGTGACGAAAGTCTTGCATTTTGGTAGAAATCTCAGTGTCGATGGCATTAAACACCATATTTCAATCAAGCTGCAACCTTTGATATTTTTTTCATACAAAAGAAAATTCAATCAATATTGATTGACTATTAAGACTTTCACCAACTTACCCAAAAATGTTATTAATCAAAATTCTATCGAAAATTTGGGAAAAGTTATTTTTATATAAATAAATTCAACAAATACAAACTAACACAAAAACAGTTTATTAAAACAATTTCACGAATAGCGGAGGTTTAAAGTCGTTGTCCAACACTTTTAGATTTCTATTTTGTGCTTTTCGGCGGTTTAGAACCGACACAATGTGTTTGCAGTGGGTCGTGTGGCATTTCCTAGAATCGCTACAAAGTATACTTTGGACGTTTTGATTTGCGACATATGACAAACCTCCACAAGTTCAGTTTGACGGCCGTTAGAACAATATCGTTTTTGAGATTTTGGTGGTCTTGGAAAAACTTACAATTTGGACTATAACTAATAACTAATTAAAATACATCAGACTTCATAAAAAAAACATTGAATTTTTTATATAATATTTAAATGCTCATATAAGACAATTTATGCAAGTATTTCTAGATGCAAACTCACTCACTAATAATTGTGTTTACATCAATATGTTCTATTATATATTTCTCAATACATAATCTGAAAAAAATATATGATAAAATAACAAAACGAAACAAATAGAATAATAACACTTGAATCTTGCTCGTCAACTAAGCTGTCTCTAGAATCCTTCTTCTTCTTTCTCGATAAATTGTCGCTGCAACTTTGTCTTTCTCTTGTGTGCCTTTCTATTTGGTTATACGCTTCTATAGTATTGTTGCAAATTAAGGATTTGAACCCCTTTAATAACATCACGTGATGAATTCTAAATACGTCAACAAATGGTAACTACCACATATCCCTTTAAAATTGAAGTATATATATATATCGAGGCTTAATGGACCCTATTTATTTTTATTATATTGGGACTCCAATTTTATATTTATTTTTTAGGTTTAGGATGGTCACCTCAACCGTGCATTTGAACCACCAATATTTTTACTTACAATTGTTGCATCTATTGTTTTTTCTTTGGTAAGGATTCAAGTATTCATCCAAGCTATGATTCATCATAGCAATTTTTTTTTTTTAGGGAATTCATCACAGCAAGTTCACATTCACATGCTCGATTTATGTACTGTTTACCATGTGCAATAATTGTTATTATTTATCATTCAAACTATATATAAAACCTACCTATTTTACTTTTTCCTCTCAATTTTCTTTTTCATTCAAACTATATATAAAATCCACCATTTTTATTTTTAAAAATTGTTATATTTTTATCTCAAATTATCCAAGAAAAGAAGAAGAGCATGGTATGATAGGTATATTCTTATTTTCTTAATTTGAGTGAGCTTAGATCAACCAATAGGAATATTGATTATATATGCGGTCGTTTCGGTTTGAATCCTAGACTCAACTTATTCTTCGCTAGAATGTGGATTTTTAACCACTAAATTGGTTTTAAAAAAAAGGCATGGTAGGTACAATATGATTTGAAAGTCCAAGTGAAACATTAAAGGTAATGAAGTACGGTGTAGAAAATTGTAGATTTAGACATGTCCATCAACAAATTAAATGTATTTGCAGGTATCATTTGAATGGTTCTTATAACAATTTTTTTTAGGGAACATTTTAAATATCATAAATAAATATGACTCGTACGAGAATAAGACATGCAAGTGGTAGTTTCATACGAGTATAAGACATGCAAATGGTAGTTGGATATCATGTTTTTAAAATGTTTTTAAATACCATAATATGACTTGTGTGAGAATAAGACACGCAAATGGTAGTTAAGATATTGTGTAATTGTTTCTTTTCATTTGTTTATATGCAGGACCATAAATGTGAACCCTCCAATGTCATTTCTTTTATATAATATTAGCATTTACACTAACACTTTGCGTTGGTCTGTTTGTTCTTTCTATTGCGCTAATACGTATAAATTATGAACAATTATGTTCATGAAATTTTGATTAAAATGATTTTGATTCTGATTAAAATGATAGGTATAAATATTTTGTCATTTTATATTGTAACAAATTTTATCTAACTTTTTCAATGACACCAACAATATAGAAAAACAAAATATTATTTATGGCGAGACTTAGTCATACGAAATTGTCACGATTGTATTCCACCCAAGTTTGTATGATTGACTTTAGCTCTTTATTCAACAACATGTTGTGAATTCTCCGCAAATATCTGTTTTGTCATTTGCTAATTTATTTTCGCTATTCTTGCGGGACAACTTTTTTTGTTGGATATAGCAATTCTCCATGGAAAGTATAATATTACTTCTTATCTTTTTGAATGACACCAATAATGTAATAATCTTATAGACAAATTTGTTTAATAGTATGTATAATTAGAAGTATAAAAACAATCCTAAAACCATGTATTCCCTTTATATATAGTATAAATTAGCGTCAATATTAACACTAACATGTTTGTTTTTATGCTTTTGTCAATATAAACATTAGAAATTGTAAAATTTTATTCAATTATTTAAAAATTAATTCATTTTTTTTGAGAGAAAAAAAAATCTTTATCCAACAACAACAAATCTTATGCAATCCTTCCAATTTACTGTTGGATCAAAAATCAGCATGCATGAAGTTTTAGTCTCTGTTAAATTAATTCATTTTTCTAATTGTAAAATTAATTCAATTATTTAGAAATTGTAATATTCCCTTTTATTTTCTTACAAACAACAAATCGTATGCAATCCTTCCAATTTACTGTTTTTGTTTAATTAAGTATTGTTACAATTGCCAAGTAGAAAAATAGTAATCCCCATGGAGAAAAATCTTTATAGATATTATTTAATGACATGTTTGGTATACTTGTCAAAAATATCATTAAGTTTTTCGCGCCGTTGTCAAGGATTGTTGATCTTCTTCAACAAGAAAATTTCACGTTACTTAATTGCAATTTTTCACTTTACATTTCATCTACTAAAAGGTTATTGAGTTTTTTTTATGCGAGGTGAAAATTGAGACGTCGAGCTATTTGACCTAGAGATCGAAATAATTGTCAGGTCATCTAGAAAGCTACTCGGTTATCCAAAGAGTAGAAAGAAGCAACAAGAGTAGAGGCGGTTCTACTTCCCGACAATAGTGATTTCTCATTCGACGAAGCACAAATAAGAGACATTCATCACACCACCTTAGTCAATTACGAAAGACTCAACAACTTGGATTCCAACTGGCGAATCCAATCACGTTCAACAACAAAAAAAAATGTTTACTTTTTTGAGGGACGATAAATTTTCTAGGAAAGACTTTGAAGACTACATAATACATATGACACATTTCATGCAAGCTTGCGGCACTACAAATCCTTCTAGAGCATCTGGATAAACAAGAGGCTAAGATTTTTTGGTTACTCGCTCCCAACACGTGCAAAGGATTGGCTCAACTCACTTTCAAATGGAGCTATTGCTACTTGGGACAAAATGAAGACACAATTTCTCGACAGCTTCTTTCCAATAACTAAATACTTTGATAGGAAGAAAGAGATTGCAAGTTTTGGGCAACAAGATGGTGAATCTCTCTATGAAGTTTGAAATAGGTTCAAACTACTTCTCAAGAGCTGTCCTAGCTAGCCACAAGTTCGACGAGATGCAAACTGTGCAGATGTCCATAACAAGTTTGGAGGCGCAAACGTGCATGCTCTTACATGCCTCAGCTGGAAGTATTATGAAAAATAAGACTGATGCAGACGTCAGGGACTTGACTGATAACATGGACCTAAATGAAGGCGTGATGTACATAATTTAATAAAGGATGCCTATTTCCTACTTTACAAGTAGATATGAATGCATACCATGAAGGCATGAACTGGATTAGTGATTAATCATCAGGAAATATGACGACCAGGAAATAGCTTCATTTACATTTCCAGTATTCCAATCACCTTGTATTCACTAACTCTCTTTAGTACTGTACTAGGAGTGACTTTTGTTTTTTCGATATTTCAATAACAGAATTATTTGCTCCTATTTTATTGAGTCACTACAACTTGGTTGTAAAATCCCATTTTCTTCCACTAGCCATCATATTTTGATTGAAGTATCTTATAGTTTTCAACCACTCTAGAGAGCTTCATAAAAAGGCTCCACAATAAGAAATTAGACTTGCAAGCAGTAAAAGTTATATTTTCAAAACCTCTATATTGACCTCACCTATCAACCCTTCAAGCATGTATTGCACTGAAATACTGGGCTACCGGTTTTATACCGCCATTTTGACACACACAAGAGGCTTTTCCCACATCATAGAAGTCATTCGAGCATAGACTTGCAAAATGTATTCAATAAATCTCTCTGTTATGAGTTGGATATGATTTCCCTTTATTTTGATGTCTTAAACTCAACCAAAAAACAAATAGAAAAAGCTATATATTCAGAAATTCAGAATATATTCACCATTGGAAAAAATAGGGTCCAAAAGTGGAACACATAAAGAAAATCAGTGGAACATGAAGCTTTTCTCAACGTTCAAATACCATGGAGCAGAATTCTTAAGGGAAGACGACTTACATTCATGTCAAGAGGATTTTCAGTACTCAAGTTACTACAGGCTATTTCTTGAGCTGATGAATATGCATTAAAACCTGCCAATTATGTCTAATAATAATACACAAGGTATTTGATTTAGAAAACTTAATGCCATTTTATCCATCTTCGAAGACAAGACTTAGACACATGAAATGATTTAGCAGCTATGCGATTTAAAGGTCCTATAGGATAAAGAGAAATTTTCCGCAATTGGCTTCAGTGCGTAAGTTCTGAAGGGGATAAAGTTTGATGAAAAATAATATGATTTGAAACATTAGTAGAAACCAAAAATAGTATGGATTATATAGTTGATGAAGGAGCAATATAATTGCAACAAAAGGAAGATGATTTGAATGTTACCTGACTCTAAATACAAGCTACCAATCCAAGTCAAAGAAATTCTTGAAACTAACAAATTCAAATAATCACGTACATATAATATAGATTAATCAAATGCTTCAAATTGAAACCGAATATTATAGGAATGAGGGCAGTTAAAACCCTAAAGTAGATGAGGGAAAGATAATAACCTCGCAGCCAACTTGATGAACGGAGGAGGAATACAGGGATGGCTTGCCTTGGAAGCATTGGTGTTGTCGTCGGAATCAGCAACAGGGATGAGAAGTTCTCAATCAAATATATTGCACAACAAGATCAGTGTAGTAACTCAATCCTTCACAGTAGGCTATATTTCAAGAACTTATGTTTGTAAGATCCTATAACAGAAAACAGAGCGACGAAGTAAGAGATAGAGGTAGCAAGCATGAGAGTTTCAAACACACTAAACAGCGTTTCCAAACCTTCTAATGGTTTCGTAAGTGAATTACATGTATCTATAGGCCACTTATTCCAATTGAATCGATACAAAGATTAGAAGTTGAATAAGAATGAAATTGTTTATATGTATCTATAAAGCGTGATTCCAATTGATAGAATTGTAACAACATAGCCTATAATCATCGATACAAAAATTAAAACTTATTTACATATAAAAAAATAGATTAAGAAGAATTGCATAACTCAATTGGTAAGCTCGTGCTGATAACGTGTTATGAAACTCATAGAATAATAAACTCATGGAATAATAACAAGAATAGAGAAGAGAGGAAGATAGAAAAAAAAAGAAGAGAAATATTCTATTATTCTCTTGTAATGTCAATTAGGTTGCATGTAAGCTCTATTTGTCGTTGCTTATTATCTATAGCCAACCATACTGTTGTTTGCTAACTATCTATGCCTTTACTATGAGTGGTACTGTTGGAACTCAAAGGAGTGTCTTTCTTTCGAGGTAATTTCGGGCTTAAGGAGGTGGAGCCGTGGGGGGTTGTAGCTGCTGTTTTGCTTGTTGGTGCGTAAATTCATTGCACGCCGTCGTACCTTGTTGTGATGGCTGTTTTGGTGCTGTCAACGGGCATCTGCTGCTGCCTGCTATAACAGGGCCAGCAGTGGACTTATTTTTGTGTGATTTTGCTAGTTTGTAGGAGTTGAATGCTTGTGGGGGTGCTTTGGTTTTAAGATTTGTCCGCTTATTTACAGAACTTTTTGTACTTTGCTTTTGTATCTTTGCAGCTTGTGCATCTTGTACGAGCTTGCTTTCAAGAACATTTGCTAATTCAAAAAATGAAAAATCTAAACTAAAAATGAAAGTCTGCCCTATATAGATATGCCATCTATCATTCTAATTCTAATTATTTGAGTACTCTAGAACTCTATCATATTTTAAAGTGCATCTTGATTTCAATAACCTAATTTTGAACTCTTATTTGAAGACTATAGCCTTTATTTTATTTCAAGTGGACTCGAATTATATCTGGTTGGGCATTACTACGGTTCATCCGGCATGTGTATCCTATCATCTTCTACAATTTGAGTAATTTAGAATGAAAGAAATGTTCGAGTTTTTCAATAAAATGGGATATTATTCAATATCTCGTGAAAAAATTAAGCTTCAATCTTTTTAGTGGTTGAAAGCAAATTATATTAATTTTACTTGTAATTATCATACGTGGTGTTTAATTCTCTTTTGTGTTTGGGAGTAGCTTCTCATTGAGCTTGTCCTTTCCTTTTTTGTTCAATTTTCTAGACTATTGATGTACTAGATTTTTTTACTAGTATTTTTCTGACACTCCTTTTGCTGAAAAGAGTTTTTTTTTTGTTACAATTTGCTGAAAAGAGTTAAGATGATTCAGTTATTTTATTCAATTTTAGTTTTTTCAAAAAATAAAAATAAAAAATTGGACTCGCATTAATGGTTCTTGGATAGGTCCATTTTTTATTTCTTTGAGGGGTTTGAATGTTTGCAGACGGCAACTTGTGTATTTTTTGGTGTATATTTCCGAAAATAGGTTGTCTGGATAGTACATTCCATTGCTGCTGCCCTGCGAATTATGTAGAGTAAACCATCGGTTTAATCTTTATATTATCACATTAACTTCAACTGAGTCCCCAAAATATATATGTAAATAAAATTAGTCTCTAAAATATATTAACTTAGTCTCTTTTTAATAAATGTTAAAACTAAATTGACAAATTTTTATACACGTAAGAGATTAATTAACGAGTTTCATATATATATATAGATTAAAGACTAAACATAGAACATGATGATAAATTAGAGATTAAATTGAAGATTTATTTGAATTATGTAAATTGTTTGTAATTGGTTGACCTTGTATGCCTATTTTGCTTCTTAAAGAAATTCTGGTGGGAATTATGTTTTTTGTCCAAAACTTCTAGTGGCAATTGGCAAATTATATATGCTTTGAATTCGTTAAAAAACACACCAATAAATAAACTTATGTGCGGAGCAACTTAACCAATCAACCAATATCAATATTAATGTGGATGACAATTATAAATACAGGCAAAAATAGAAAATAGCAAGAGAGGAGAAGAAAAGAAGACAAGAGAATTTTTTTACTCAGTTGAAGTTCGGTCCAATACTGATCTACTGGGGAGAGAGCAGCTCTCCATTCCACAATAATTTTTGAGTAACTTTACAAAAGATTCTAAAGGGTTACAAGAATCAATGTTCAAACCTAATTCTACCCAAAGTTCCGAATCTCTTCCCGTGACCAAGAGACTCAATCCTAATCAATAATCAATGGTGATTCAATCCCAACCCTCGTGTTTGTTGCCAAGAGAATTCTCTACAAAACTAGTTTTATTGTTGGCATTTGTTTCCACACAATGAATGGGCTATTGTTTGTTTCCCCATTTATTGAAATTTCTGAATTCGTTCCTGACACATTAAGATATTTTCGAAGCATCACATTAAGATATTAAGTATATCAACACCACAGGAAAATATGTAAATAGGGAAACAATGAAATTTTATTCGTTAAGCCAAACATATTTTACATCCCCATACAAAGGCTTCAAAACTCTGGGAGGCACTTAAGCCGACACTTGCAACAAACTAAATAGGCTTAGAGCAAATTAAATCACGAAAGATAAATGCACCCCTTGAGGTAGATATTATTTAATATACTTTGTTTAGGGCAACTGGAATAGCTCTTAGTTGTTTGTCCAAGTTCATGTCCTTTGGTTCCATATCATTTTCAAGTTTCCAATCAAAGGAGT
>Ga0099826_10001641_pt1 | contig 13689 bp, 9 predicted proteins | sample Mtrugardesep15_FD_76830 | JGI IMG/M metagenome (GOLD analysis project Ga0099826, IMG submission 76830) | Root nodule microbial communities of legume samples collected from California, USA - M. trunc garden sep15 | ecosystem: Host-associated > Plants > Roots > Nodule | place: USA: California... | reverse complement strand
GTTAATGTGTCTGTTTTATAGTACAATTTTACAAAATTAACCTCATTAAAGAGATAAAGTGAAAAGTCAATTTATTGTACTTTTAGAATTAGTAGTAGTATTAAATAAGGGTATCTATGAAAATAAATAATTAATGTGTGTTGTAATTTGAAAAGGGGGTTATATTTAGGGACAAAAAAAAACAAAAGAGAGGTTATATTAAAGGACGGAGGGAGTAGTTTATCATTTTTTAAAATCCCGACACTTCATAGTTTTCCTGAATCTCTGGGATTTCTTTCCTTTTTAATACTATCTCTATTATACTCGGGATTTGATCCTTCGTAGCTCGTACTAGAGAAAGAAAAAAAAAGTGAAATTAAAGTTTAGCCTTTGGAAAAAAATTGTAAAAGTAGAAATAGAAATACAAAATCAGATCACATTAGTTCCTGCATTAGAAATTGTTTTGGTTGTTTAATTTTTTTTATAGAGATTATGGTATCTCAAATTGGTAGCCCCTGATAAAACTATTATTTTAAGTGTTTTTAGTGTGAGTGGATCGAGTGTCATTTTTCACAAGGACTAAAATCATTCTTTACTCATACAATTGTACAATAATGTTGTTCTATCAAAGTTTTGTCACGAGCCAGAAAAAAAAATCTCATTAACCAATACTCTCATTATTGTTATAAACAAAAATTCACTTTTTAAGTTTATTGAATAACTAATGTATCTAATCTATAATAGTGAAAAGTGAATTTTTGTCTATAATAATAACTGAAGTAGTATTATTTTTCATATGTTCCATTATTTTTCATATGTTCCATCCGCTTTATTCAAGTGGTGTTTGGACACCAAGCAAATGTTTGATTAAGTAGTGACTTTTACCATTTTCGTAGTAGTTAATTTTCACATTTGGGTAGAAGCTGAGTATTGAAGCTTCTCATTTTACAATGAAAACGCACACTTTTACTGAAATTTGATCAAGAAAAACGGATCCAAGCACTTTAAATATGAATATCTCTCTACCTAAATTTGAATATTGATTTATCACTTCATAAAAGTCTAGTCCTTTCCACTAGATTCAACATTTGTTGGTTCTCATAAACCAAAATTCACACATCTTTCGAATGACAAGAAATTAATCGTAAAATCTAAGAATTAAGTTGCAAACATGTCCTTAACAAAGCACTTGTAGAATATATATTATAGCAGTATTCTAAAAGATAGTAAGATTAACACTAGATTGCATGAGGGGAAAAAACACTCCAAGAAAGAAAAAATATCAAAACATGCACAAAATTACCATTACCCATCACTATAACAGTAAATGTGTTGAAAATATATTAAGCATGAATTCTTTCATTTATTTGTATCAAGATCAATCGGCTATCTCAATTTTGAGGATTTAAATTTTGAAAAGCAATATTTTAGTTACAAATTAAAAAAACATTGCAGCCTGTAACGTAAAAATTATCAAAATAAAGTCTGAGAATTTTATATTATTCATATGTAAATTGAAATAATTAATGTTTATTGTCTAAAAGAAATAAACTAAGAGTTTACTGTTGGCCTTTTGGGCAAAATCCCACATTTCGTGGGGTGTGTCAAAAAGTGTATGTAAACTTTTTAATCTGTAGTGAAAAATATAGTGGCAGGAAATAACAGTGAGTGGATATGGAATTGCTACAGGTTTTGAAGCAGATGAGAAATCATAAAGGACAGAGACAGGTAGATACGACATCCCAGAATTGACTCAATTAACCCACTTGTCAGGTTCCTCCCCCCTCAAACTCTGCCTAAAAAGGGAAAGAGAAATAAATGGTGTAGAGGCAGAAAGAGAAAGAGTAGAAAAACTAGGAAGGAGAAAAGAAACGAAATCCCTGAATTTCATACCAAACTTTCACACCAAAAGCGTAGCAATGAGTAAACCAAAGGCAGGTACGGTGAGTAGTGATGGGGAAAGCAAAGAGACTGCACCAAAGAAAGAGAGCAGAAGCAAGCAGCAGAGGGTAAGGTGGTATGGAGTGAAAGGTATTGTAGGACCCACTAGCAAAAGATAGGTGACATCATCACAGTGCCTAAATGGAGAATTTAGGCCATTTGAAATCAGAAATGAGGAATCAATTTTCTACTGTTGGGATTCTGCCTGAAGATTTTTCACAAGGGCTCATCATAATAGACATGGGAGGAGGGTAAGGCATGTTCCCAGTGCAGTGAAGGTGTGCTGCTATTTGGTGAGTGGGTGGGTAGACTTGACTTTTGACTTGAAATATCACAAAACCAAAATACGTATACTCTAGTGCTAAGCAATAAGCAATAAGCAACAAACACAAACCACATGCTACAATATGCTTCCAGCTCAGAAAATAGATTGCACTCACATCTCAGCCTCAAGTAATATAATGTAAAATAGATTTGCTACTAAAGATAAAATGTGTTTGGGTGATCATTACCAAAGGGGACACTTTTGGTATATGCTTATGCGGACCCAATGTTTTGAATTTTTGTCTATATGCAAATTTTACCTAGTAGTTTCTCAGCATGTATTCGTGTAATGACAAGGGGGTGGTTATCTTCTGCTCATTTTTCATTTGTCCTTACTTATTATGAGACTTTAAGCATGTGGATGAAAATCAAGTAAAAAATTTGGGCATGTCAACAGGCCATGGTCCCCTACTCTGTTGTGAACAGACCTGTTTCTTATGGGTCTGTCGTAGCAGTTGTAGGTACCAATATGCAAACTACAAACAGCACGCAATAAAAGAAAAGGGAAGAAAGAACGTTTACCATATAATTTGACTGGGGTAAAATGTTTAAGCAAAGATGGAAAAAGGAAAAGTAACACCTCAAAACAAGAAAGAGATTAATATATCCCTAAAGAGAAAACGAGCAACACAGTATATCACTCAAGGCTACAATGAATAATCTTTCATTCTTATCTAGCTCTACCCCTATGTTTGTTTCAAATAGACAATGGGAGGAGATAAACTAAAAAAATAATAATACAATATTTTCTCAGTTGGTTGTGGAGAGGAAAAAAATATGTCACCCATGTCCAAATTTTCTCCCCACAAGTAAACATATACATGAGACTCGCTCATTTCATCTTACTATTTTTAACTTCTCATCAAATGTGGGATTCAACACTTAGTTTTTTTTTTTTTTTTGGTTACTTTTCACAACTTAGTTTAAAACAGTGATTTTTTTCTTCATAAAATAAAATTAAACAAATTGTCTCTGTATCAATTATTCATTTTCTTTCTTCCCATTTTTCCATAAAAAATTAACACTAAGCTTCCATGACTCAGGATTCATTAACATGTGTCAAACTTAGCATACATACACCTTCAATAACTCTTTGTAGAAGACAAACTAAATCAATCTAACCGTAAAATTGAAAGTTCTCGTTAAGTAGATTAAACTTAAAATCGTAGAATTTTAAAACTGTGATACTTCCTCACATAACCTATTCTAACATATAATATGGCATCTAAAACAAATGTAAAAAACTATTATTAAAATATATACCAACGAATGTCTAAATTGTTTGAAGCTTTGTATACTAAGCATAGTATGAGTTAATTCCCCTTGTACAAAGAGTTATTAGGGATCCTTTCTCAAATATTGTGCAACAGTTAAACGACACTCAAATAGTGTATATAAGTTTTATCGTTTTACTTTGTTTGCTGACAAAAGGGATGGGGAGAATGAGTGATTGATTGCTTTCCATCACTATCCTGCACTTCTTTTCTCATTTTATTCCTTCCCCTGTATCTCTCTGTGTATCCCTCCAAACACTGGTGATATGTCTTCAAAGCAAAAAAATCCAAATTTTGAATACAACTCACAACAGAGGTATATGATCAGGTGAAGGACACTTTTACTGACTGAAGTTTTTGCTGTGGTACAACCAACTGTTTGTATAGACTACAAGTAGGTGTTAGGAAAATGAGGATGTGACCTGTCAATGAAGTGCTTTTGAATTTTGATCAATGATTCAGAGCACTGAATTACCAATAAAGCTCAAATTCCTACCAAGTTAAAAGTCCTTCCCCTTGACTCCCCTCTCAAAAACAGAAATAAAAGAATAATTCAACAATGTTTGAGGACCCAGAGGAGAGAAGAGCTTCAACTAATCACTGTGTTTAAACAGTGGCTTCATCAAAGCTTTTATCTTCAATCAAGTTAGTGCAGAATAATTATGCAAAAGAACGACAGGAGTGCAGAATACCTTTATGCATAATCAAATACTGTGTCATGTGATTATTGGGGGCCCATAAAGATTTATACAACAGGCCCATTGAGAATTGAGCTATGCTAAAGAAGGAGTCCAATATGTATCAGTGGCTCACTGGCTCTTCAAGTGGGAGGGTCCTCAGATATGTGGTGTTTGGCATTAGCCTCCACATAATGGCCAATCAATGAAATGAAAGGATTTGACCTGTAGGAATGGAACAGTTATGATTAATACAGTGGAGATAACATAAAAGGAAATTTTTTAAGAGAAATAATATATGAGTATCTCCACACAACAATACTTTGAAAAGTCAGGGGATTAATCTCACCAATCAGCATACTGATAACCGCTGAATCAATAAATCTTTGTCCTCAGGACTAAGCTGATAAGCATATCAAGAACTGGGAAAAAATTAAACAGATTTTTTTTTTTGAATCTGCATAATATATATAACAGCCCTGCACAAGAAGTACATAAAAGGCAGCCAAAGGTAATACAAAACACCCCCCTGCTACCTGATAAACACGCAGCAGCAAACAGATTGATCACCAAGCAACACCTCTTCCTGCATTATTTCAAATAGCAAATTGATTGCTAACACTGCATAATAGCAATATATATGATATGTCAATCTTGTTGAATATCCCCCTCAGTGTCTTCATCATAATGATCCAAAATAATAAGTTTACAAGATTCTCAGCTAATTAGCAGTAAGGGACTGAAAATGTGATCCCCACCTACAATGTTTAATACAGGTAAGCCTATAAAAAAAGTATTTAAGTAATCACTCTTATCTAAAATAGTAAAACTATTCCCTAATAATTTAGATCAATAACTGTACAAGCAGTTTCATAAGGAGAGGCCAACGTAGCAGGTTTAACACCCAAAAGATGGTGTCAATAATATTATGTGGGGCCTAAATTTATCGTATATTTCACATTATGCAAGTCATTTGTCATCTCAACCTCCACGCTGAAACTAAAACTATTCTTCAACCAGCATCTCACGGCCCAATTTGTCTTCCACATACATGGGTAGAAGATGGCATCTCGTGGTAGAAGTGATATCTCCCAGTCTCAGGCTTATATGATAATTGAGCACACCTGTAGCCAGAACATCATGTAAAATCCAAAAGAATTCCATCCGAGAGAAATATAGCAGAATCTACAGTAATCAGCATTAGCCAATGATAACATAGAACCTGGTACAGAAACAATCATACTGAAAGCTCATCTTATATTTAAATAGGTGCATAATGTATTCGTGTATATAGCAGAAAAAATACAATTGTGACATGTTGATGACTGATATGGGGAGAATGAAACCCAGAGAATAGGTAAGCTCAGCAGCCATTGACTACAAGATCAAAATCACAATATAAAGACTTAGATATACCATTTGGTAAAGCTGCTAAAGAAGCTTCTCATCAACTAATGCTAGCTCCCATTTTCTGAACAAATATACTATCAACATCACAAATAAGTGCACACGACTTAAAACTTTGAAATACAAAAAATTGCAAAACAAAACAAGTTCTACCACATGATATTTAGTGCCCCAAATACATTATTTAAGAACATCAAATTATATCTGTTCAATGTGATATACATTCAAACCCTTGAATGAATGGGGACAGACACTACTTTCTGCAACGCTGCAGCTTGATTCTAGATGAACGGCGGGTCTGCAGGAGAAGAAATTCAAGTTGATTTTTTTGATACATCATCAGCATCTTCATCAGTTTTGGAACTTTCTTTCTTCTCCCTTACTTGCTGAACACCCTCTAGGTATCCCTCTATAAAACTCTTCATAGCATCTCTGTATGCAGAAGCTCTAGTCATATAAAGACGCTGCAGAGCAGGTCTGAGAGTCTCCATTCCCCCTCTAGCAGCTATAGCTGTATATTACCCATTAAAAGATACATATGGATGGTCAATACAACCATAACAAACTTACAATTAAAAGCAGTGATAGGAAAACATAACCAGAAAAAATTGTTAAGAAAGCCAAAAACAAGTATAAAGGAGAGGAGGAGGTTATAAACCACAAAAGTCATCATAGCAATAAAATCTAAAAACAGAGTTTTGCTTCGATAGCAAGAACTGAGGGTTTAACTCCGTGCTCCAGGAGTAGCACACAAGGTTTTAATTACGATTCCAGTTGTCATTTTTGTTGCAATTACATTGCAATCCCTGATATTGAGCAAAATTATGGACAAAGCAGATAATGCAGTCCTAGTGTTGTGAAGACTTCAAAAACGTTCGGCATTGCAACAACAATTGCAATAACACAGACTGCAATTTAAAACCGTAACATACAAGTTAATGAAAAAATCTAACTCATTGTTCATGTTCATTGAAGAATTCTTTTGGCTTTCGGAGGAGGGGGGTAATCTTTGACTTGGCGTTCAGCATAATCTTAATTTCTATTGATGTCAGTAAATAGTCCACTGGCTGTATTAGATTTGTGTGAGACAAATATGGTTTGATTAAATAATTCAGACAAGAATCCTTGAGTACAAACAGAGTATAGGTAATCATAAGTCATACTTTTCAATAAGTTTACTGACAAACATCAATGGACATATAATAATCTGAATTTTAAGAAGTTATTGAATCCAAACGGCATAACAGAATTAAACCAGCGAAAGAGATGGTACCGAGTTCCTCCACTATTGAGAGTTCTTTATCTTTAGCTGTTTTCTTTTGAGCATTAGATTCGTCGTTCATTTCATCCGTCTTATAATCGTTTGGCCGAAGATCAGGCCCGATGTCACGAACCCAGCTAGCTGCATAAAGCCTAGTAGCTTTCTTCAAAACCTGAAGACTGAATGTGAGGAAACAGACTAACTCCACACAATGAAAGTGGGAAGCATTTATTATAAATGGAGTAGGGCATACCCAGATACGCTGCTCCCAGGTCAATTTAGGACGCTTTTTAATGTTTGGAGGATCGGGCAAAGAGGACGGAAAAGCAATTTCTTTGAGATCATAGCGGACGTAGTCATAGAGTTTCCTACACACAACCCTCACTTTAAGTTCGCGTCCCATTGCCCTAAACTAGCAACTAGCAGAATCACAGCAGTGAGATGGTTAGAGGGGGAAATGAGACTATGGCTCAACAACTGAATCAATGATTAAAAACAACCCATGATATAAAAACTAAATGAATAAAATAAGAAAACATTTAACATGTTTAAATTATATCAATTAGACTTCCATTTTTTAAAAATTAGTTTAAATTTCAATGGATCACGTCGGGTGACCTGATCTCTTTTTACAAATACTAAAAAGTTCATAGCATATAAAGTTCAAAATTTATAAAAGAATGACAAAAACATATTGATATTATACCTTAAAAATCACAACAAATTAATAAGATTTCACAAGCTCACTCTTCAATTTCAAAACCATATACATGACACAAGGTTCTAATTAAACAAGTTAGGTTTTCACATAACAAGCTCACAAATAAGCTCTAAACATAATTAACAAAACTGGTTTTATAGTTTGATTACAACACAAGCTCAAAACAAACAAAACTACAATAATCCAGAATTTATTTATGCCCAAAGAGTCAAAGTTGTGTCAAATTTGAACATTTTTTCTTTGGCAGAGAAATCAGAACCTTACTCAAAGTATCACTGTCATTCAAAGATCACAAAGTTCATAAGCTCAATGAAGGTTATCAAGTTCCATCAACAATGACTTACTAACTAGTAACTATAGTTCTACAAATAAAAAAAAAATCCAAATGGTTAATCAACTTCCTACGAGAAAGACTCTGTCATCGAATTATCTAACATTCATAATTATAAACCACTAAAGTAGCCAGTGTCTAGAATTTTTTTTTGAAGGGAAAATGTTAGTATCTTGATTGTTATGTTAGTTTATTCTGCTTGCCAAGACTTAAACCCTGGACCTCCAACTCCTTAACCCTTAGCTCAAACCATTTGAGCTACCCAACCCCCGGCCGCTATCTAGAATAATATAGAGAAAAGTATTAAAAGAACAAAGAAAAAAAAAACTAGTAACCTAGTGAGTTGAATAGATAGTATGTAAAGTAGTACTCAATTAAAACCAGCATGATTCATCCCTGCCTTGTTTCTTTGGTCCTAGCTAACAATCAAACAACTTTTCTCTCTGAGTTTTTTTTTTCTCCCAAATTTCAATAATCACTCTTTCTGCTGGTAAAGTTAGGTAACATTGCCAACTGAAAGTGATAGTTGAAATTACCTGCAATATATTCCAAATTTCAAACAATTCTTGCGGAATATACCAAATACTGACCTGCAATGTACTTGTAATCACAATGATTGTCATATTAATGATTTTGGAAGGAAAATAATCAGTAATTGGGAGACTAGTAAAATCATGAAATGACTGGTGAATGGTGCATCAATCAATACAGAAAACGTTGGTCACACTTGATTCGATATGTTTGCAATAGTAAAGTAATTTACACAGTAATGTCACAAGGTAAGGATTAAGAGTTTGAATTTGAAGCATAAACTCACTTTAGGTGCGTAGCAGAAGGAAGGTAGAACTGGAGAACCCCGATGTAAACCTCTCTTCTCTTCAGTGTGGCGACTGACTGGCGGAGCGGGTGAAACGTCCGACGGGTGGAAAGAAGGAGTCTTTTATTTTTATTTTTGGTTGTCTGCTGCGCGCTCTCTCCTGCTTTATTACCGGCCGTTTGATTGATCTAAAAGGTGAAAATAATAACCAAAATATGGCGGCATTGAAGAAGAGAAAAGGGGACGCTGCAAGTAATGGTGGAGAACCACAAGTGTAGAGAATCCAACTATTGCAAAAAGCACATCTTTGTTTCTCTTCTCTTTTCCTTTTCTGTTTTTGTTGAGATAGAAAATGGCTTAGATAGTTAGATGTTGTTTCCGGATTTTGTAGGAAAGAAGATTATTTTGTTTCTCTTCTCTCATGTCACCTCATTTTTGTATGATTATTTTGAATTAATAATGTGACATAAAAAACCATGGTCATAATGCGAATAAACTAAACTATTTTACATGTAAGTGTATGACCATTAAACTCTTTTTTGTAACCCGCTAAATTATTGAATTGTAAAGGGTCTCAACCTTTTGTCGTTACAACACGACGTTGTAACTTGTAACGGATTTAAATTGTGTGATCATAAATCAACAACCAAAATTGTTTTACAACATGTGAAACTGAATTTAAAGTATTTGATCTCAAATCAATGACAACATAAAAATTTTTGTGTTGGTGAATTAAATTCCAACACTTTTCTATCTTAAGCATGTAATTTTCAAGGGAACATGTCTCATTTTGATCCTCTTTCAAAAAAAAAATAATCTCATTTTGGTCCAGAAAATAAAATAAAGAGGAGTCTAATTATACAAAGTTTGATAAATTATGTTTCAATCAAGATTCAAACTTGATTCCAATGACTTGATTAAATTCCAACATTATTATCGCTTTGTGAAATTTAGATAAATGATAACTTTGGTCTGAACTAAATATCCAAGCAATTGTTTTAATCATTCTTGCATAACCCTTGTGTAAAGTATCCACGTAAGGCATGAAATGAAACACAGTTGTTGCTGAGATGCCGATGAGGAAAACCAACCTCGGTTTGTTTTCACTATTTTTACTTTCAACAAATTTACAATTTTCAAGATGCACATAGCACTAGCATATGCGCTGACGCATGCACTTTATTTTCTCATCCTCTTGCTATCCTTTTTCTTGCTATTCAACAACTCGTGTGGTGTGCCCTTTCCATGGATAGTCTCATTGTGAGATATCTTTCCAATAACTCGGAAATTCCAACAACCTGAAGGGTGGCCTTCCACGGTATACGACTCCTTAATCATATGTTCTCTTGCTACTTCACTGCATGCATGCACAATTCTGCCTCTTTTTTCTCTTGCTTCATTGCACAAACAATTTTTCTAATTGTGAAATGTGTAAAAGTCAAAATGTGTCACCAATGTGTTTATTTAGGTTGAGTAAATGGGCAATGGAAGATGGAATGCAGGCAAAAGCAAAAAAGTGGAATCATGGATCCAGAACCAGAAAAGGACCTTGTGCATAGTAGTATAGTACAACAGCTCGGAACCATATATAATAACCATTGACCAAACTATATGCATATATGATTGATTATCTAACAGATGGAACATGGAAGCTGGAAATTTCCAGTTTTTGAGCATCACATATAGTCAGGATAAAGGAAAGATGGCCATACTTCCAAGTATTGGGGCCTGCAGAACTGTATTCAATTGGTGCTCATCTGAAATACCAGACTCGTGGAATGAGTTTCTATACACAGAAATTTGTTTCAAGAATATTGGAATTGATAAAGAATGTTAAACCCTAGTTGTATAAGACCCCACAAAGCATGATAACTTTGCTGGCAATACCACAAAAAAATCTGCATGCGCTTTTCCTTCTGCTCAATTAACTTTATTTACTTCGTCATCTGAGCCCACATCAATGGCTGACATTTGCTTAATTTTCTCAAGCTGCCTGAAGATATCCAACCTTTCTGGTGCATAAGTCGATGGAATCTGCCAGAAAGAAGATACATCATACTCCTACAACTTCATGATTGGAGAATTAATTTCTAGATAGGAGATATAACATAAAAGCGGACAAATCAGAAGGTACATACCAGAGCTGGTACATACTTCTTAATAGCAGCCAACATAGCTGCATGCCCAACAGCAGTAACCTGTAGGAAATTGATGTTGCCCTACTTAGAACATTATACTACACCAAAAGCCTACGAAAAATAGCCACATGTAACGGATACAGAGAATCTACCAAATAGAAGTATATGAAAGAGTAAGAAGTTTTGTATTGCTTTCCATTTTTCTCTTTTCTCTTTATTTTCTAGCTCTAAATCACTCCCAAATACCAGAAACATATTTAGCCCAACTTAAAGCTTTAAAACATGCACAACTCACCGGAAGAAGCATTAAAACTCCAATTGGAATAACTGAAGCCATGTCAGTCAAGGTTCTCTTAAGTGTCTTCTTCTCTTTCTCGGTCAATTCATCTCTCCTCAACATTCTTCTAAGTAAACCCATCGCAGCACCAGCGTCAATAGCTAGAAGTTGAGTTCCTTGCCAAATATCCTGTTTATTGAGTAGCGGACGTCAGAACTCAGATGTTAGAGGCAAGAAACAATTATATCTTAAGAATTCATATACAGATGAATTCATATGCAAAACCGACATATGGTTTCCAAGAAAGAAAAGTCTTAAGACTAAGTCATACTGTTCCTGTTTCCTTTAGCTTGCTAAACGACTTTTTTATGATATTTCCTTCCTTCTGAACCTGGACCATCTGAACAACGCCAGCATCATCACTATATCGAGCACCATCATCCATAGGCACCAACTCCTGTAAAGGTAATATTCAATGCTCAAACTAAAAGAAAATCCCAGGGTTACAAATAGATTATAACAAGGTAATCAATTACAATGAGTAACTAGGACAAGTCGAGTTTTAAAAAGTTGCAGAACAATGCCTTCAAAGTTAAATTTTGAAACACATGTCCGGTAAGAAATAAAATAAGTTGATGTGTACCTTAAGAGAAACTAACTAGAAGATAGTTTTTGGAAAATTTATCTCCAGTCCCTTATGAGTTATTTTCAACTTCAATCTTAAAAAAATATATATATGTATGCTACAGGCTTACAATTTAGTAAACAAAACTAAATATTGCATGTGTCAAATTTGAAGGTAATAGTTTGTGCCCAATACAATTACATAAACTAGTAACTTGTAACTGTCATTGAATATTTAAGATGTACCTCGTCCTTCACTGATTTATAAACACGTTTCTCAAGTTCTGTTAGCTCACTTCTCAGGTGTTCAAAGCGGTGGATTTCACTGGATTCTGGGTCCACAATACCTTCATTTGATGTAGACAGTCGAAAATTATTGTCCTACAAAGAAGTACAAAATCCCACATTACTCGACGTTCAACATAATATCCATTAACAAATCAGAACAGATAATTATTATCTGCAAACCAAGTGAAGCGCACAAGAGAAACACCATATTAGGCTCCAACCACGATTTCTAAGATAGTATCAGAGCCTCTTCGCCACATAATAGTAACCCTAACCATTACCCCAACCCAAGGATCCACTTCTTCCTAGAAAATATTCAGATGATAATATTTTTTAAAAAATGCTTTCATAAAAAGAATTGTTTGAATTGTTCTAAATGTATTTTCCCCCTCTTTATGAGTTTTAACAAATGACCATGATAATATTTTTGGTGCACTTTTATACCATAGGAGAATTGTCTGCAAAATGCTTCTTGCACCAAACAAAGTAAAATGTTCCCCACTCTTAACAGAACCTCTTCACACACAAAAATGAAGATTGCTTATTCAAACAGCCAGTCATGTATTTGAAACAAACTATGCAGTTCTCACTTAAACTTTACAAAGAATACCAAATATAATAGATTCTGTGCCAGCAACCAGATGTTCAGTTTTACATACTAAATTCAATAATTTTGGAGTTACTATTAGACAATGAAAACAAATAACAGTACCACCAGATTATCAAACACCTTCTCATAATACTTATTTAACACAATAACACGAAAACCAAATAGACAGCCAGCTATTGCACTAAAGGTATTCAACACAATAAAAGCAAACCAAAGGCATTAAAATCAAATCAGAATCATCAAATCATGGCAAAGATTATGCATAAATAAAAAGCAAACCAAAGGCGTTAAAATCAAATCAGAATCATCAAATCATGGCAAAGATTATGCATATATAGACGTCCATATGAGGCTTTCTGGTGACAACCTGTACAAAATCCTTTCTGAACCCCTGAGATTTACCGATGAATCTGAAAAGGACACATATTTTATATAAACATAAATAATAATAAAAAAGCAATAGCCAGCAATCTTGATTTTTTAGAAATCAAATAATGAATAAAACAATATTTTGTTATAAAAGTTTCATACTTTTTCCTTCTATCCACATTAGCATTCTTTCTGCTCTTCGCTTTAAAATACTCTTCCTTCGCACCAACTGGACTGTGGGACTGACCAACATCAACTCCCTGAGTGAATATAACCAAAATGCTATCCATATCAAAATACAAAGATACTCAAAACTCAAATATGCGACTGCTGGGATAAATGCAAGTCAAGTGAGACCGTGATTAAATTCTTTGCAAAGAAATTATAAAATTTAGTATAACTCATAGCAGCAACACTTCATTATTTTGAAAAAGAAAATTACCGGGACACCTTAAGTGGCATATCAAGAAGCAAATTATTTTACTCCAGCATACAAGTTAAATTCAATAAGTTTTTAAAGCCAATTCAGGGAAATAAGCAAAAGACATTGAACTCTAAATTGGACGGCTGTGAGAGTCAAAGTGATCACAGCAACATTTGACCATAATGGTCATTTCCAAGGAGATGATAAAGGGGGCGGAAGAGATGAAG
>Ga0099826_10001639_pt1 | contig 13693 bp, 7 predicted proteins | sample Mtrugardesep15_FD_76830 | JGI IMG/M metagenome (GOLD analysis project Ga0099826, IMG submission 76830) | Root nodule microbial communities of legume samples collected from California, USA - M. trunc garden sep15 | ecosystem: Host-associated > Plants > Roots > Nodule | place: USA: California... | reverse complement strand
TGAACTTTAAGGTAAAATACTGAAGTTTTTTAATGATTCTAAATTTAAGCATATCAACGTCAGTGTATGTGTTGGTCTTTGTATTTGTTCCTACTATTGATTCACTTTTATACATAATTGCATTTGATGAATATTTTTTTCCAGAAGTTATTTAAAACTACAAGACAAAAAGCAAAAAACATGTTATTTCCTTATAAGGTATTTCATTTTGACTTAATTTTTTTTGCTATAACCATTATTGCAAACTAGTGTTGTACCCGTGTTGTCGCACGGGTTGCGCCGTTGGCGCATATTTTTATGTAAATAGTTTATTTATAATCAGTCAACAATCTTAAATTATGTTACTAATAAAGTTATCACGAATGAAATTAAAATATTTAATATTAGAAGAAATTGTTTGTGGTATTTGTGTATTTAGTTTAAGTTTAAATATGTATATAGAAAAAATAGACGTTGAAAAAATTAATTTTGCAGTGTATAATACATTTGAAATAATGTAATTAGAAACTTGAATTTGAGTAATGAAATAAAAGTAGTTTAATTATTGTTAACGTAAAAATAGAAGGACTATTGGTTGAAATGTTTAGTACGCAACATTATAAAACAGTGTATATTGTAAAACAGATAAATATATAATATATCCTAATTTAATATAGTAACCATCAACACTTTAGTATTCATTATTTTTTTTAAAAAAATATTAGTATTGTAAGTTAAAGTTAAATAGAAATGAATTGTTTGAATGTTTCAAGTGTTAACATAGTTTTCATCATGTATGTAAGTTATTTTATATGTAGTACAATAATAAATATACATAAAAGGTTTAAAAGGAGTTAACAATAGGATACAATATTACAGAAATATACATGTTAAAGCAAGCAGAACTCAAACTAATTTGTCTTAGGTTGACAATATTTAGAAGACATATGAAAAGTTAAATTTGACAAAGTATCATACTAAATAGCACGAATAAGATTACAACTAAAGGGCTACAGATTGGTCCGTCTGTTTATTGATTAGCTTGTTGGAAATTCCTCAAAGCAACAACATGAATAAGTGTAGGAGGTTCTTCCATTCCAAACACCAAAATGTCACGAACAATTAAGTTAAGATTAACAGCAAATTGATACCAGGGGCCTCCAATGGAGAATTCTGGAGGTTTCTTGCTGGATTTCTTAATTTTGCATTGAATCACTTCAAGAGTTTCATCGTTCATCACCATAATATCAGCCCCAACCTTTAAATTAGCAGCTTTTGCAACAACATTAGGAATATGCTGCATTAAAAATAATAGATGAATATAATAATTGAACTTAGTTGAAGTATGCTGTCAAACTTTTATGATATTTGATTGAATAACATATATTGTTAATTTTGCATAAGAATTTTAAAACTAACCAAAACACTTCTACCCTCAGATACAACATCTGAAACCTTAGAAAGCCACTCATAAGGATGAGAGAATTCTTCTTCATCTTGGACTTTATTCTCATGTCCTAACCCCAGATGGATCATTGCAAAGCCAATTGGAATGTAGTTTTTCCCATGGGGCTTGTTTATCGAAATAAATCTAGGATTGATTTTGTAAGTTGGATCAGCCATCTTCATAGCATGATGGTTGATTGGTGCATGGAATCCAAAGTATGGCACATCGTTTCCTTCAGAATCAATGATCCTCATATCAAATTGGCTGAAACGTGGTTGGTAGTCTAAGATAACTCTTTGAGGTTCAGTAAATCTACAATGGACAGAGATGACAATTCCAACATGACAGTCAGTTAAAATGGTGGATGGATCAATTTCAAAGAAATTATCAGCTGGATCTTTAATTGAAGCGTAAGTATCCAATGCAATCTCATGTTTCCAATTAGCAACAAAATCTTGCGGGACCTCAAAAGAGTTCTGATAAAATAATGATATGTTTTGTTTTGTTGAAGATAATGATATAATTTAAAGTAAGTAAAAGGAATTGTCAAATGTAAAAGAATGGTAAAGAATATAATAACCTGTTTTGGAATGATTATGTTTTCAAATGAAGTTGGATTAGTAAAAGAACTCCCTTCAACAGTTTTTTTTCCTCTATTGAATTTGATTAAAAAAACATATAATTAAATAGTGAAAACTAAAGAAATTACAATGCAAACAATGTTATATAGAAAACAATGCAATCTAGTTGACATATGGTTATAATAATATTTAGATTTGTAATTGTAAGTATATAGCCGTAAAAAAAAAAAAATCCCAAAATAAAAGTAAAGTAAAGCCAACATTAAAACAGAACGAAGTTGGTATAAAAAAAAAACAACAAATTAAACATAAAACATAAGCACATAAAACACGATCAACTATTTAAGAAATGTAATTAAACATATATGGCTACTGGAAATTCGGATTATATTTAATAAGTTTTGAAGAACATATAGTAAATATTGATATTAACAAAACAGAAAAAGTCATAGAAAAAAAAGGAGACTGTAGGAAAAAAACATGCACACCTGGATTGGTCTTCTGTAGGCACGATTGATTCCATGGTTTTAATGTTTGTGCTGTTCGTGTAGGGAAAATAACATGTTTGGTGTGGAAACCCTAGTTATTGGTAATGGGGAAAGCTAAATGGGTCGGGTTGGGCCGAAGGATGCGACCCACGTCATATTAGTTGGGCTTAGTTATGGGTATAGTGTGGGCCTATTAGGATTTCCCTAATGGTAAGAAAATGGCAAAAATCTGGTACCTTAAGATATTATCTACACATGCATTTTGAATAATAGCTAACATTTAAGATATTTGAATAAATATGTGAAGAATGAATAAATAATTGTGATAGTGAAGTTTAAACACAAAATGAAGAAGGATGAAAACATTCTATATGTTGGTGTCAAAATATATTTTAGTTTACTTGATATAAAACAATTAGTATGATTAAATCAAATTTGGTTTGATTTGTGTTGATGTTAAAGGTATGAAATTGATAAGTTTTGTTTTTAACTTAGCCACACTGAAGAAATTATGATATTACATGAATGGAAAACTGGTTGTGGTATGTTAATATATATTTTGGTAAATAGGTTACTTAACCTTTGTACACATAATAAGTTAAATTCCTGTTTGGTTGCCGATGAATATACATTGAAATTTTGCATTGTAATTTTGTAGTGTCTAACAATATGCGATTTATTTTACAATTTTTTAGTAGTTGTAATAAAAGAATTAATGAAAAATGGTAGATAGCATGACTTAATTAATTTAGTAATTGAGTTAATTAATAATTTGCAGCTTAAATTTCAAGTTTTAAATAATTTTGAAATTTATAGGTATTTTACGCAAATTTGTTTGGACAACTTATAGAACAGTACAATAGGTTTTGATAATTTGGAAAATAAGACAACATAAAATGTGGAGTACATCACTTCATTACAACTTAAAATTCAAAACAAATTTGAAAACAACATTAAGGTATAACAGAAGGAGGTAATAAATAAACTACATGACAAACGACTACAAACAAAGTTTGCTAAGGATTGTTCTTATAAACATGAACAAAAGGCATGTATTTTCCATCAAAGAACTTGAAACGAATAACGTCTCCAACCTGAAAACCATTTTTGGTGCAGAACTCTTCCTAGCCATTTTTCAGCTTAGTATTGAGGGATTCAGAGTCGTTGTATTCGATGTCAGCTGTGACCATGTTTTCATTCGGATTTCCATTACATAGGCACAGGGAATCAAAATCAGTATCCCATAAGAACTCATTGAAATCTGGTGGGAGGACCTGTATATATAAAAAAATGTTGTTTAATATTTAAATTAAATAGGTGCAGAAAATGAGTATTCCATAAGTTCTCACTGAAATATGGTGGGAGAGAATGTAGATGTCAAAAACATTTCGTAAAGATTTAGTTAGTATACAATATGATTATATATATAAAAAGGAACATAATATAATTGTATAAATTTTACCAATTCAGATGGGATAGCCATTTGCAGATTTGTCAAAGTTATGTCAAAATAGTATGATTTACGATTTGGTAGCTTTGTGCTTCTGCTATGGAACGTAGGTATCTGAGCAATGTCCTGAATTGTCTTTCCAATAGTCAGTATGAATTTGCTTTGACCAACATAGTTAAGCAAAATTTGTTTCATGCCTTCAAATTGGTAAAATTCTCTTAGTTTGTTCCATCCTGTGGTTAATAACGGAAGAGTTTCAGAATTGTAGAACGTGACATTGTGAGTGTTTCCATCAACATCTATGATAATCCATACAGGTCTCAAATCTTGGAATTCGTCGGTAAATTTCGGGTTAATTTCTCCAAAATCGTGTATTGAAAAAGTGTAAATACTTCAATTATGAAGAATGAAGTGTAACGAATTATTTAATATTAGTAATTTGTAATAAAGTATATAAAAGTCAAATAATGAATACATAATATTGTAAAAGAACTAAAACTATATCAACAGAAACTTAAATGTTATTTAGATAGGAGTTTAATACCTGATCTGGTAGATGTACAGTTTCAAAACCTCCCAATACATTCCTCCTGAGTAGAGCATGGTATGCAACCGTTTTTGAGAAGAATTGGTTTTGTAATGAGTTGGAGTATTAGGAAATAGAGGGAAAGGAATGTAATATTTATAGGGATAATTTCGTGGCAAGGGTCATAATTGTAAATAAGTCTATATGGAATGGTAATCATGCATAGTTAATGTAAATATGTTAGAAAATATATGAAGGAATTATTGGTTTTGAATGTGTTAGATAGAATAAAGCTTGGAGCAAAAATTATACTGATATTGGCAGAGGAGTAAGACATAGTTTGGTCTATGACTAAAATGATTTTGGTCAATTCATACCAAATCAAAAGAAGTGCACTGCAATTACAGTGGTAGATAGATTTTTGGAAGAGAAAAACAAGGGTCATGTGATTTGCATAGCAGCAAACATTTAAAATAATTATGTCCCATTGATTTATATTAAGAATTTATATTGGTTGGGAATATTTATGTATTGCATTTATCGAAAAATTGGTTATATACTTGGCTGGGAAAAGCATGTTTACATGTGATTTTTTAGACTGAATATAGTTTGTAATGAGTTGTTGACAATTGATGATAAAATGTTATTGATTTGGTAGTATAATGGCTTGCATTGTCATGACTATAACCACTGTTTGTATATTCCATTGAGTGGTGAACTAAAACATTGTTTAACCACTGTTTGTATATTCCATTTTAGTGTCATGTCTAATTTTACTATTGTATATTCCATGGAATTGTTCATAAAATGATCAAATAATGAATATGTAGACTTTACCATAGATCATGTCATATAAATGACATTGTAATGTGATTTAAATTAATAAGTAAATGTAGGAAGATTGTTTATAATATGACCATTATTGTCGTCAGACAGAATTCATTTATTTTGTAAATATTTTTAATTTATTTCTTATGCAACATCATCATTTTGGTTAATAGAAGAACCACATGAAATAGAAGAACAATATATTAAATTATACACTATTTTTCATTGATAACATAATATTTTTCATAGATACTATATTTCATTATACACTATTTAATATATAGTGTATGAAACTAATTTAGTACAGATTACGAATACAACATTACTAACTTTCATAAACTGTAAAGACATAACATTTGTTGGAAGAATTTTGTATGGGGAATTTGAAGCGAATGATATTTGTTGACTTGAATTGGTTTGAGATCGAAAAAGACTTCCACCCTGTTGGAGATGTAAGTTGAGTCTTCATTCCATAATATTTGGTTTTGTAAACAACATCAAATAGGGTTATAATTTGATTTTCGCCGTACAATGTAATCATATTATGAGGGAATTGTTGATTGATATAGTTAGCCAAATCTTCGGGCAGGGTCTGTGAAAATAAATTTAGACAGTTAGTTACACATAGGATATTCAAATAGTAGATAAATGGATAATATGAAATAGCAAAAGAACGACTTAACTAATGACATTTTTTCCATTTTTCTTGGATTAAGAGTGGTGTCAAAGTAAATTGATATAGATGGATCTATATTTCTGCTATAGAAATATGGAATATCTGTTGAGGAGTTCAAAGATTTGAACAATTTCATTGAAAAGAAAGAACTTCCATTGTAAGATAAGACAACATTGACATTTTCGGGTAAATCGAAGTGTAATTTAATTTTTTTCCCAGCGTTTTGTTAACAGAGGATAGTGTAGGTCTTGGTTGAATCTGATAGTATGGAATCCTTTGTCGTTTCATATACACCATTTGTTTCCTAACCGATGATAATATTTGTGTATAAAATTTGGGTCAATCTCAGCATGTGTCTTGTATAGGTTATAAACAGAGCAGGATTAGTTTGATGGTAGAAATAAATGTACGAAATTGAAGTAAATAAAGATAGAAGATGTTAAACCTGTGATGATAATTGTGTAATATGAACATAATCCATAGGTTCATACAGAAGTAACTTTGTTATAGGTTCCATATGTAAGAGTATAAGTTATATAAAAGTGTGTGTTAGCATAAAGAGATGTATATATACATAAAAGTGAAGCAAAGCTGATGATTGATTATAATATTGATAGGGCGTACAGTTGTAATAAAAGTTGGATTGTAGATGAAGTGGATATAAAATGAATGTGTTGAATAAAAGGAAAATTGTTGAAAATTAAATCCCAAAATGAGGTAGTATGTCTCTAAATACGGAAATATAGGTATAACATATACTAATATTATTTAGAAACGAAAAGATTTTATATTTGTCTTTAAAGGCACACACTATATTATTTAATATATATCAACATTATAGTCTAATTTGAAATGATATAATACAATGCAGTTTGATTAACTGAGTTTATAATATATAATGCAACGTAACATACATTATTATATGATAATGTTTGAAATATATATTATGTATAATTATGAGATAGCATTGAATTTAAAGGTTGGTGGTGATTGGTATGAAATCCATAGTATTTTGTTGATTATTGGAATATAAAGAATAAAATAAACGATAGAGACATGCACAAATTATTAGAGTTACAGACAATGAAAGAGTAATGTTAGTATTTATTAGCAACCTTATGTTAAAAAAATATGGATTTCATAAAAATCATGAGGAAAAAATTAATTTTATAACAATTGTAAAAAACGTATCATACAAATAATTAATATGTATTGTATATATATATATATATAATAAAATAATTTCGTTTTTTCATGAAGTATATTGTATGATGATAAATTTCATATAGGATGATGTCTTTTATATTTTGTTTTAGTTTGGCTTATTGGATATAAAACCACATAATATTTGAATTTTCATTGGAAAGTTTGAAAGATGTACTTATAGAACATGATCATTGGTTGTAGTTTTTCTTTGTCTTAAAGACATGTACAACACAATTATCTGGGAAAATAGAAAACTTGAATCTAATTATGTTGTTAATTCTAAAGCCATTTACTTTGTAAAATTCCTTCCATCAATTTGTGATCTTGATCTTGTTGGGAAGATTGTCATTTGAAAATGGCCTCCATCCACTTTTGAAGTTTGATAATGTTTGAAGATTGCATCTCTTTTCAATTAAACAATTGCTTGTTTTTGCATTGTGTCCAACCAAAATGAGTTTTTTAAAACCCAACTTATCAATGTGTCCTCCAAGAAATTTGTCATTTGTTGTTTAAAAAGTATGGAAATATTAATTAGATGGTTTGGGAAAGACATAATATTGTAAATTTAAATAATGAAAAAAAATACTTAACCAATTGATAGTTTGTTTCTTTAATGAATTTTGATAGTTTGATGTCAAAATATCGACCACACTGATTAGCGGTGCTCCTACTATGGAAAAAAGGTATAGACCGAGGAGATCGAAATTTCCATTTGATATACAATTGGAAAGTGTTTCGTCCAATGTAATTGCACCACAAATAATGATGACCTTTCAAATTATAGATTATTCTCAATTTATTCCATCCATTGGTTAATAGAGGTAGAGTTCTTGATTGGTTGAAAGTGATAATGTGTACCCGTCCACTCTCATGGAAGAACCTAAGTTTTTTGTTGAATTTGAAGTTCCATCTATCTAAGAAATGTGGGTATATTTCTTCATGTTTCTTTAGTAAAATGAAATATAATTCAATTGATTAGTGTATGAATGAAAAAAGATAATGTTATAAACGTGACAGCTAAATAATAAGTATAGAGTGAGATGAATTTTTTTACCTCATTAGCTACATGACATGTTATGAAACAATCCAATATTGTAGGTCTTGGAGAATCTTTTAACCTTGTGACCATTGCATGCATTTTGAATGTTCACTCTCTTTGTTATAGTGGAGTAAACATTGAAGTTGAGTATTTGTAGCAAGTGTGAGATTGAAATTGTTTGTTGGGTTTTGTGAAATAACACTGTAAATTGTAATTATGTTAATGCGGTAATTTGTTTTGTTATATATGGGTTTGTTTTTTGAGGATTGTATATAATTAAACTAACAGAATAAACATGATATTTTGTTAGGAAAATACATTTTGGTTGAATATGATATTAATGTGATGTAATAAGACCAACGATACACTTAAATAAAATGAGGGAATGAGGTTAATAATGATTATTAAGAATTTATTGAATGGTCAAATAGAACCAAATTGATGTGATAGAGTGCAAAAGTAATTGGAATCAAAGAGCAGAGAAAATGGTGTTGATTTGATTTGGAGAATCTTTATGACATATTTTATTTTCATTTATCTCTCTTAATATAAGAAGGGAAGATGTTATGGAAAACACCTTCTTGCCCCATGCTTGTTTAATGACAAATCACTATAATAAGGGTAAAATATGTCTACAATTTACTTTATGTAACTATATTACTACAATTAACTTAAATGATGTCATGTAACTAATTGATTTGGGTTGGTTCAGTTTACTTGCACGCCCAAATTATAGAGGATGATGTCATGTAACTAAAGGAATTAGTTGGTTCAGTTTATTTGCACAACCAATGCAACAGTAACATTACATTCTAACAAATGCTAACCATGACTTATGAGAGGGAAAAGAGTAACTCAAATTTTTGTTCAAAACCTCTTTTTGTCAGATACCCAATCAGTCAAAAAAACACTATTCCCAACTTTTGTACTATAACCTAACCTTGATAATACACCACTTGCACTCTTTCCCAATTACAAACTTTTCAAGCAACTCATCTCTCTCTGTTCAATGGCTGGTAAATACTTATAAATAATCTAATATCTTTTCTTCTCACACTTTGCAAGTTCTTAAATTATATCATTATATTCCAAGAACGAGAATCAGAAACTTTATTTCATAGATCTAATGTATTGAACTCATTTCAAAAACCAATTACTGATTATCTGTTTTTTTTTTAGGTTTTGAACACATTTGAGTTACTCCTTTTGAACTCATTTGTTTTTACTCTCTTAAAACAAAGTTTACCTTTTTGAAGTTTATGTTTGTTTATCTGGTTGAAGTCTTTTTTATTGTTTCTCAAAAATAAAAAACTGATCTGATGATTGTTCATGTCTTTTTGAAGTTCATGTTTTTTTAAGTTTTGAATAATGTTTCTTTTATGGCTTTTTTTACTAACTTTGTGCTTTTCCTCACTGAGTATACATGATTAAACCATATGTTCATGAACATAATATGATTCATGATTTCTGTTGAGAACACTTTGGCTAAGTTTGTGGTTTTTCTCACTGAGTACAATGAGTTTTTTTTACTCATTAATCAAAATATGTGGATGTCTTTTTAAAATTCATGTTTTTTTAACTCATTTTTAAAAATATGTTCATGTCCTTTCCAAAATTTCATGGTTGGTATACTTTGTTAAAGTTAAGGTTTTTTGCTTATCTCACAGAGTTGCCTACAACTTTGTTAATATGAAACTAACCATGTGTATGTCTCTCTCGGTTTTCACTAATGCTTCTTTTATGCCTTATTTAACTATATTCTTTCGAGTTCATGAGGTTTTCTCTCCTTTGTGTACCCACTTTTTCGCATTTACACTTACATTTTTTGTTTTTGTTTTCTAAAGCCTCATAGATGGAAAGACCACTTGAGTTCATTACTGACATTACTGACAAGAAAGACTTTTGAAAACTAGTTGTTAGAGTCAAAGACAAATGGAATGTTGTTAAGGATGGGAAGGAACACTTAGAGATGGTTATTGTTGATGCTAACATATACTTTTCTGCTTTCAAAAGTTATCACAAGTAACAGAAATTATAGTCGTTGTAATATAACACAAAAATGTACTATCTTTATATTTTAGGGGAATGATATACAAGTTATAATCCCTACTGCATACAAGGCTATGGTTGGCAAAATTCTCCAAGAGAATGCTACCTACACATTATCTAACTTTAATGTACTTAAGAATGACTTACCTTTCAAGTCATCTGATCACAAATTCAAACTGAGATGGATTGGTGGAACTACTGCTGTTGGTGTCAATGTGCATAATATCCCAGTTGTGGATCTCAAGTTCAAACCTTTTGCTGAATCTTGACTGGAAAATGGTGAGCTGATTTATTAGTCCGTGAGTTGGTTATTGTTTTTCACTTGACTTTAACAAGTATATAATGCAAAATTATAATATTGAAATAAACGTATTATACTTTAACATTATCATTATATGTATATCTAGATGTTATTGGAGTTGTCCAGGAAATGGGATATTGTCAGCTTACTGAAGGAACCGGCAAAAAACTACAAGTTAATTTTACAATGAAAGATTTAAGGTATCTATCATATCTAACTCCTGATTAATGGAACATTCAATACTGCACTAACTGATTATATCCATCATATTATTGTAGTGACATCTCAATCAATTGCACTTTGTGGGAGGAGTATGCTGGAAAGTTTATTAAGTTTAACATTGAAAAAAAAGATTCTTCCCCACTCATTGTTATGCTTACTTATGCCAAAATCAAAGAACAAGGTAATACCATCATTTGTAGAAAAGTAGACAATTTTGTGGAAGAATCTTTTTTGAGGAATTTCAGCTTTTTCTATTTTATGGTGTGTTTTAGGTCGCTTCCCTCTCAGTGTATCAAACACTGACTCTTACACTAAGTTGTTCATCAATGCTGATATTCCAGAGATTAACCAGTTCAAAGCTTGGTGGGTTTATTAACATTGGTTATTTTTTCACATATTGGTAAATCCTGAAATTCTAATGAACACTTCCTCACTGTTGTATGTTATTAACAGCTTACCCGAAGACGAACATTCTCAGTCTCAAAGCCAGCTGATTTGTACACAGTCACTGTCTGGTACACAATTTACTTCAGAAGATGATCTAATATATAATAATGTTGTTCTGCCACTCTCTCAAGTTATCCAACTTGACCAGGTAACATTTCTTGATTTCTATACCTATTCACAAAGTCGCTTTTCAACATAGCTTATGGTTTTTTTATCATGTATTGCATATCACTTATTGTGTCACGGTTGCTAAGATTGACAAGGTTAACTCAACCAAAAATGGATGATACTACTTTGCTTGCCACGAATGCCCAAAGACTGCTAAAGGTGAAAAACCTCCATATACGTGTGAAGATGGTCACAACACTGAGACGAAAATAGTCAGGTTCAATATATACACTACAATATTTGTAGATAACAATTAGTTCAAAATTGTCTGATTATACCACTTTGTACTATCATTAATTATTTTTTATTCAGGTACAAACTTGAGGTTGATGTGTCTTATGAACTTGATAGAACTACCTTTGTGTTATGGGACCGTGAGATGACTTAGTTGTTGGGAGTTTCTGCTGTTCAGCTTCGCATTAACATGATTCAGGTTATCTTAAATTTGAAACCTCTTAATAAACATGCATAAGTCAAAGGGTTATTTATGTATTGTATGCTGAATAATTTGGTTTTTGGCTAAGGCTGGTTTAACTACCCGATTAGAGTACCCGAGGATGATGGACAACTTTGCTGAGAAGACTATGGTGTTTAAGGTGAAATGGCAGCCAAGGTGGAAATCAACTTCTGTTGTTTGTTATAAGGAAGGAGATGCTTTTGTTGAATAAGTCAAGTCTAAGTTCCCTAACTACCAGGTAAAACATCACCTATCTATTACAATCACATAACCTGTTCATGCAATAAAAATATGTTTATCTTAAATAACTAATAAGACGCATTACTTGATGTAATAGATTGCTGAAGCAACTGATATGATTCACGACACTATTGCTCCTACAAATCTTGATGATGATTATGTCACCATCTCTGCGGTAATAAAGATATATTCTTATGTTAAATAAATATCATTTTTGTTAATCCAAGTATATCACAAAGATAGATGAAATACTTACCTGCTTTTATATATTATTTTGCAATCTACCAGCAAGATGTATTTGGAACAGCTGACCATGATCCAGAGAGTCTGAGCCAGATGACACCTTTTAGCAACTTTAAAGTGCCTGGAGCTTCAAAGAATTGGGACACAATGACACAGCTCACTCCTACAAGCAACATTTCTCTTGCTGAACAACTTAATGACCATCCACTTGATGTACCAAATTTTTCTCAGCTGAAATCCACTGATTCAACTCCTGACCCAACACCCCGTGATGAGCTCATTCCTGCCAAACAATCTTCATCAAAGAGAGTCAGGCTCATCAAACAGGAGAAGAAGTGAGCAGATGTACTCATGAGTCCCATCCTTTTTGATTGATCATCATAGAGAAGTGGCTTATGCTGCTTTCAATGCCTCCAACTCCACTATTCCTATATGATCCTTATGCACTATCTATAATGTTTTGTAATTTAACTACTATCATGTATTATCTTGGTTGATCCTTATATCCCAAGTGATACCAGACATCAAACACTTATGCATGTCCTATGTTTTATATTATTCCTAAATTACCAATGAGGCAAACTTTATATTTATATTAAATGACTTCAATATATTGGTGTAATATTGAACTTATCATGTTGAGCAAATTAATATTCTCTACCAACTTCTTTTACAAAACCCATGAAAAGTTAACTACAAACTTCTTACTATTAAAACATCTCTACCAACTGTTAGATACCAACCAAAGGTACTAAACTTATATAACACATCTCAACCAAATGTAACCTGTCAACCAAAACTACACTCAGTTATTATCTTTAATGCTCCACGAACTTATAAATATATATTTTCTTATTTAGTAGAAGTTGAATAATTAAATTCACATAGTATATAAACATTTTAACTGAGTAGCCGCTTGAATGACTTTCATGTATTTACCAGTATCAACTCCTTCAGATTAAGGTTATGTCTAATTAATAAGAAGATATATTCATTTACCAGATTTTTAAGATAGTTCCTGATTCACCTCAATCTATTAAACAACTATATCATCAAAGTATACAAACATCCATAATTGAATACTATGAATATTCAAGTGATAATCTCCCTCTCTTTTTGTGCTAATATATGGTTTAATATTATATGATCATGAGAAACTATTTCCTGATTACAATTATGAAAAATTGAAATATACATACCTACCCAGACAATAACTTATGAACAATAACATGTTACTAAAGCGATGTCACATTATATTTGTATGTAATCCAACTACTGCATTTGTTGTTTTAAATTGCTTTTTTCCACCATAAGAGAAAAACAATAATTTATTAACATCACATATA
>Ga0099826_10001638_pt1 | contig 13705 bp, 13 predicted proteins | sample Mtrugardesep15_FD_76830 | JGI IMG/M metagenome (GOLD analysis project Ga0099826, IMG submission 76830) | Root nodule microbial communities of legume samples collected from California, USA - M. trunc garden sep15 | ecosystem: Host-associated > Plants > Roots > Nodule | place: USA: California... | reverse complement strand
GTCCGAAGTCCAGTTGCGACAGGCCTAGATCGGCCTCGGCGGTTTGCAGCAAGGCACTTTCGACGTCGCTGTCGAGTTGCAGGAGCGGTTGGCCGACCTTGACCTTCTGCCCGGACTGGAACAGCACCTTCTGCACGGTCCCGGAATTTTCCAGGCTCAGGTCGACGCCTTGCAGGGCCTTTAGGCTGCCGACGGCGGGCAGGCGGGCCTGCCAGGGCTGCTCGGTAGCCGTGGCCACGGCCACGCTGACCGGTGGTTTCGGCGCAGAAAACATCTGGATCTGCTGGTAGACGGAGAAGGCCTTGTAGCCGGCCAGCAACAGCACCACCAGCAGGACAACACCCAACATGATCAGCATGCGGCGTCGCAGCATGTTCCACTTCCTTGGAAAGAACCGAGAGAAAAGATAATCAGGCGGGCACATTACTCCGAGTGCGGCGGGGTTTCCAGACGGACATGGGCGCTGTGTCGTGTGGGATTATTCCTGGATTTACGGGCGCTTGGCGCCCGTAAGCTGCACATTGGCTTCAGACCAGATGCAAATGGTTGTCCCAGAGCCCTGCGGGCAGATCCAATGGCTTTGCAACCAGTTGTGTCTGCCGACAATCGTAGTAGCGGCAACGCCCCTGACCCGACGTGACGACGAAACCGTCGGCCACGGCGCCCACGCCCGCGCAGTCTGGCAGGGGGGCATCCAGGCGCGCTTCACCGGTGTCCAGGTCCCAGATGAAGAAGCGGTTGCCACGGGGTGCGGTCAGGGCTACCAGGCGCAGCTCGCTGTGCACGGCGACACTGGCGGTGTAGTGCCCCATCGCCTGCAATTGCTGCTCGGGCACCGGGAAGGCCTGGAACGGCTCGCCCGGTCGCTTGATCGCCACCAGTTGCGAAGACTCGTGGGCATCGCCCATGAACTGCTGGCCGGAAACGATGGTGCCGTCGCTGGCGATGCCCAGGTGCCTCACGCTGTTCATCGACTGGGGCAGGGTTTCCTTGCTTAGCAGCGTGCCGTCACGCTGCATCAGCACCAGGCTCGGTTCCATGGCATCGAGGTTCATCTCGACCCGGCTCTCGGCTTCGGTCCGGATGCCACCGTTCGCCACCACCAGGGTCTCGCCGTCGGGCATCCAGGACACCTGGTGCGGGCCGATGCCGTGGGTGGAGATTTCGCCGCTGTGGACCAGCCGTTCGCCTTCGAATCGGTACACGCCCAACAGGCCGCGCCCCGGATCGCGGGTATCGTTCTCGGTGGCGTACAACCACTCGCCGCCGCGGTGGATCACTGCGTGACCATAGAAATGCCGGTCGGGCAGCGAGGTGACGGTTTGCAGCAGCGTACCGTCGCGCAGGTCGATCAGGTAGCTTTCGGTGCCTGGGCGACGGGCGACGAACAAGGCGATCGGCCGGGTGGGGTGGTTGATGATGTCGTGGCAGCGCTGGCCGACCTGGGTGGCGAACGCCCGACTGCCGTCCAGTCGATAGCCCACGGCGTAATGCCGGCCATCACCATCGTCCCGCGCCGAAAGCAGCAGCGGTTGCTTGTCCTTTTGCTTGAACAGCGTCCAGCCACCCAGGGTAACGGCGCCGAGCAGCAAGCTGCCCAGGGCCAGGGCCTGACGTCGAAGCATGATCAGTCACCGTCGTTGGCGTTGAAGCCCAGTTGAACGCCCAACGCCTTGGCCAGTTCGCCTTCGTGCAGGCGGTGGACGACGTTGAGGCTGTCGTACAAATCGTTGAGTTGCTGGCGCCCGGCGTCGTCGTTGAGCATTTCGGTCAGCGAACGCTGGCTGCTGGCGAACAGTTTCAGTGAGGCATCGTAGGCGGCATCGATCTTGTCGGCCAGTGGCTTCTGCTCGCTGGGCAACAGGCCGCGCAGACCCTTGTTGTCCACGCCTGCCCAGACGGTCCGGGCCGCGCTCAGGCTGGCTTCCAGGCCTTGCAGCGACGACTGGCTGCGCCAGGCGTCGGCCTGGAACGGTTGCGGCACCCCTTTGCTCTGGCGGCCCATTGGCGTGCCGAGTTTTTTCTTCAGGGTGTCGAGGGCGGTGACCTGGACCCGCAGCAGATCGGCGATGGCTTCATGGGAGTCGGCGTAACGCTGGTTCGGGAACTTGCTCATCTGGGCGAGCATGCCGTCGTTGGTGTTCCAGCGCGACAGGATTTCTTCGGCCAGTTGTTTCTGGCGTTCGCCGATGGCGATCAGCAACGGGCAGTACTTGGCCTTCTGCGTGGCGTCGGCCATGTCGATCTTGGCGTCGAACAGCAGGTACTCGTAGGCCGACAGGCCCTGGACCACGACACTGGACTTGGCCAGGCCAGCGGCGTCGATCTGCGGTTCGCTATTGATCAGTTGCTCGACCTGACGGCCCACCAGGTTTTTCTTGTCCGGCCAGAACTGGACCTGCCAGGCACGGTTGCCTTCGGCCAGCGGGCCGATCAGCAGCGGTTGCAACTCGGCCCAGGCTTTCTGGGCCTTGAGGAAGTCGGCGCGGGCGGTTTCCAGAGTTTCCTTGCCTTGGCAAAACGCCAGGGCACTGCTCGCCAACTGCCGGTCGGCGTCGACCCAGCGGCTGTAGGTCGGCAGGATCACTTGCTTGGCGATGGCCGCCGAGGTGACCGCTTGCGGGTCCTGGGGCGAGCAGGCGCCGAGGGCCAGGGCGGCGAGGCTGGTGAACAACAGCTTGGGACGGAACATGTCGGGCTCCCGTGGTCGGAGAATACGTTTAAAGGGAATTCAGGAAGGCCAGCAACGCGGCGCGTTGCCCGGCATCGAACGATAGAACCTGGCGCTGCGCCGCTTGTGCTTCGCCGCCATGCCACAGCACGGCTTCGAGCAGGTTGCGGGCGCGCCCGTCATGCAGGAACTGGGTATGGCCGTTGACGGTTTCGGTCAGGCCGATTCCCCACAACGGCGGCGTGCGCCAGTCGCGGCCACCGGCCTTGAATTCGCTGCGGTTGTCAGCCAGGCCCTCACCCATGTCGTGCAACAGCAAGTCGGTGTAGGGGCGGATGACCTGGTTGGCCAGCTCCGGCTCGGCCGCATTGGCGGACGTGGTGTATTTGGGTGTGTGGCAGGACTGGCAGCCGGCCTGGAAAAACAGATTCTTGCCCGCCAGCACGTCGGGCGAATTCACCTCGCGGCGGGCTGGCACGGCGAGGTTGCGGCTGTAGAACAGCACCAGCCGAAGGATGTTGTCGCTGACCTCCGGCTCACCGTCCGGGCCGTTGCCATTGGGCGCTCGCCGGCAATCGACCTGGGTTTCGGTGCAGTCGTCGAAGGGACGCAGGCGGGTGGTCAGGCCCATGTCGCCCGAGAAGGCGTGGACATTCTGCTGGTTGAGGTTGGGTTGCCCGGCCTTCCAGCCGAATCGCCCCAGAACGGTTTTCTGCTGGGCATCGTCCCAGACCTGGTTGGGGCGGCCCGCGATGCCGTTCTTCGCCTGCGCTTGGGCCTGGGCGTTCGCCAGGATGGCTTGCTCGGGGATGGCCTCCAGCAACCCAAGGCCGATCATCGGCGGTGCGACGCGGGCGGAGAAACGCGTGTCCGGGTGCATCGGCCCGTAGCCGAGCTGGGTGATCTGCAGGGTGGGCTTGCGCAGTTCGACCAGGGTGCCGTCCTTGAAGCGTACCGGGACGGGGCTGTAGTCGACCCGCACCTTGCCTTCGGGCACCACGCCGGGCACGGACATGTCCTGCAACTGGCCGCCATAGACCGGTTCGGGCACCACCCCCAACTGTTCGATGACCTTGGCGTAGGGCGGCGCGTCGGGAATCGACAGGCGCACCAGCATGGACACCGCCGTGGTGGCGTCCGGCGCGGGTGGATGACCGCGACCGTCCTTGATGTGGCAGTTCTGGCAGGCGTTGGTGTTGAACAACGGCCCGAGGCCATCGCGGGCGGTGGTGGTCGACGGGGCGATCACCCAGGGGCTGCGGAAGAAGCTGTTGCCGACGCTGAAATCCACGCGCCTCGACGGCGGCAGGTTGGCCGAGGGCAGGGAGAAGGCGTTCTGGTCGGTCTTGCGGACCGTCGCTGCGCCACCGGACCGCGCTTCACCGGGCTCGGCCTGGGTAAAACGCGGGGCATCGTCGCAGGCACTCAGGCCCAGGGCCATGAACAGTGCGCATAGACGAAGAGGCAACGACGGCATCGGGCAACCTGGGAGATGAATGAAACGAGGGCGCAGAGTCTAACAGGGCGGGGCAGTTTGAATAAGAGGGATTATCGTTTGGTTCAGTGCGACGGACACGGTTTCATGTGGGAGCGGGCTTGCTCGCGAAATCGGTGGGTCAGGTTGCGTGGATGCTGGCTGCGCTGGTGTCTTCGCGAGCGAGCCCGCTCCCACAGGGCGCCGCGTTCGCCGCAGGCCCTGTGTGGAGCAGCGTAGCCAATCGCTTAAGGCTGAACGACCGCGCCGGGCACCAATGGCAGCTCCAGGCTGGCGATGAAGCCGCCCCCAGGATGATTGGCCAGCACCAGCGCGCCACCGTGACGCTCGGCGGCGCGGCGGGCGATGGCCAGGCCCAGGCCGTGGCCGGCGGCGGTCTGCCCGGGCGCGCGGTAGAACGGTTCGCCCAACTGGCCCAGGTGTTCGGCTTCCACCCCCGGCCCATGGTCACGCACGCTGATGATGATCCGCTCCCCCTGGCGCAGCGCGCGCATTTCGATCGGCTGGCCGACGGGGTTGAAGCGCTGGGCGTTGCGCAGCAGGTTGTCCACGGCCCGTTCGATCATGGTCGGCCAGCCCTTGAGGTTCAGGTTCGGCTCAGCGTTCAACTGCACGCTTTGTTCTGTCGACGCCAACTGCGCATCTTTTTGCAGGTTGACCAACAGGCTGTTCAGCTCGATGTCCTCGGCGCTGGCGTTGTCGGCATCGACCCGGGCCAGGACCAGGATCTCACTGATCAGCGCTTCCAGGCGGTCGCATTCGCGGGTCAGGCGCGGCCAGAGTTTTTCGCGTTCCTCGGGGCTTGCCCGTTCCGCCAGCGCCAGGGCAATGCGCAGTCGCGCCAGGGGCGAACGTAACTCGTGGGATACGTCGCGCAACAGTTGCCGCTGGCTGCCGATCAGGCTTTGCAAGCGGGCCCCCATGCGGTTGAAGTCGGTGGCCAGCACGCCGAACTCGTCTCGCCGGGCAGCCAGCTTGGCCAGGCTGTTCTGTTGGTAGGTGGCCTGGCCGAGGTCGTGCACTGCGCCCCGCAGGCGGCTCAATGGGCGAGTGATGGAGAGCGTCACCAGCAGGCTGAACAAGGTCAGCACCACCAGCGCGATTCCCAGGGCACTGAGGGGCCAGAGCAGGCTTCCACGGTGCCAGGCATCCAGTTCGGGGTGGGGAATGCGATAGATGAACAGGTACGTGTCGCCGCTCTTGGCGCTGGTGAATTCGTCGGTCAGCCGCCGCCAGGGCAGGCGCCGGTCGTCGTTGTTCTGCCGGGCCTCGAACGCCGCGGCGCGACGCGGGAAGGTGCCGCGCACCACCGGGTCGCCGCTTTCGTTGAGCACCTGGACGTCGATGTGGTACTGGCGCTTGCGCTGTTGCAGGATCTCTTGCGCGGCGTCCTCGCCCTGGCTTTCATAGGTTTGCGTCCATTCTTCAGCCAGGGTGTTGAGCCCCGGGTGGCGACTGAGGATCCATGCGTCCTGGTTTAGCATGTGGCCCATGAGAATAGACAGCCCGGCAACCAGGGCGATGGCCAGCCAGAAACTGGCCAGGATGCGCCAGAACAATGAACGCACGGTAAATCCTCGAAAACAAAGAAAGCCCAACGGCGGTTTGCCGTTGGGCTGGATGACTTCAGCGCATTATTGCGCTTTTTGCGGCTGTTGCGCTTTCCAGGCCTTGAATTCGGCCCATTCGGCGCGACGCTCGGCCTGTTTCTTCTGGATCGCGTCGAACTCTTTCTGTTGTTCAGGCTTGAGCAGCCCGCGGATCTGGGCGTCGACTTTTCCATGCCGGGCCGCCATTTCGTCCTGCATGGCCTTCTGATCGGCGGGCGACAACTTGGCCAGGTACTTTTCTACCAGCTCGCGGCGTTCGTGGCGTTGTTCGTCCATGATCTTGCGGATCTGCTGGCGCTGTTCGCGGCTCAGGTCCAGTTGGCTGTACGGGCCTTTGTCGTGCATCTGGCCACCGTGACGCGGGCCGTCCATCGGGCCCATCGGGCCGGGGCCTTCAGGCATGGCCATGGCAACGGTGGGCAGGGCAGCTGCGAACATCAGAGCGATAAGGGTCTTGCGCATGGTGTTTCTCCTTGTCTCGTTCCCGGTCAGTTCCGGATGTGTGCAGATTACGCAGAGCAAGGTCAGCGGCGGTCAGGGGGGCGTAAAGCTTGGGTAAAGACGGTTGGGTGCGAGCCTGACAAAACAGGCGATACAAATCCCTGTGGCGAGGGGATTTATCCCCCGCTGGGCTGCGCAGCGGCCCCCTGAGGTCTGCCGGATATAACCGGGAGTCAGAAAGACTTTGGGGGCGCTTCGCACCCCAGCGGGGATAAATCCCCTCGCCACAAGGGGATCGGTTCAGAGGCTGTAGTAATAGCCTCGGCTGCGCAGCGCCACGATGCGCGGGCGGCCGTCGGGGTGGGGGCCGATTTTCTTGCGCAGGTTGCTGACATGCATGTCGAGGCTGCGATCGTAGAGGGTGAGCTTGCGGCCCAGGGCGATCTGCGCCAGTTCCTGCTTGTCCAGCGGCTCGCCCGGTTGCTTGAGCAAGGCTTCGAGCAGGCGGCTTTCGGAAACGGTGAGGGTCTGTTCCTGTTCGTCGATGCTGACCACGCCGCGTACCGGGCTGAAGGTCAGGTCGCCCAGTTCGATCTGGCTGGACACTGCCGTCGGGTGGCTGCGACGCAACACGGCGCGCAGGCGGGCGGTGAGTTCACGTGGGTCGCAGGGCTTGGCCAGGTAATCGTCGGCGCCCAGCTCCAGGCCCAGGATGCGGTCCAGCGGTTCGCCCCGGGCCGAGAGCATCACCACCGGCAATTCCGGGTGGTCGTTGCGCAATTGCTTGAGCAGTTCCAGGCCGCTGCCATCGGGCAGCATCACATCCAGCACGACCGCCGCGGGGGAGGCCTCGGCCAGCGCCTTGCGGGCACTCTGGCCATCGTGGCAGGCCCGGACCTGAAAACCTTCCTGGCCCAGCCAGCTCACCAGGAGCTCACACAGCTCCTGGTCATCATCTATCAGTAACAGCTCGCTCATGACTCACTCAATTTAGCCATTGCCGACGTCGTCTGCGTCCACCGCTGGCAAAGATACCGCAGAGCAGGGCCAATAGCGCTACCCCGGCACCAATCACGAACCATTGTTGCTGATCGGTCAGCAGCCGCGGCAGCGGGCTCGCCTGGGCTTCTTTGAGTTGCAGTTTCAGGCGCTGGTTTTCCTGGCGCAACCGGCCCAGCAAGGCACTTTCGCGCTCGCCGTCGGCGTTTTGCAGTTGTTTGCTCAGTTCTTCACGCTGGCGCTCGCTGTCTTTCAAGCGCTGTTGCAGCTCGGCGATCTGGCTACCGGCGCTCAGGGACAAGGGCGCCGAATGACTGCCCTCGGTGCTTTCCTCGCCATGGGCGGGGGCCCCGATCGCCAACGTGACCAACAACAGGCACAACGGACCTTTGCGCATTGCAACTCCTGGATTCCAATCGAGATTAGACAGGTTGTCGGCAGGCAAACGAGAACAATGAGCAATTGAGCGCAATGAGCCGTGCAGGCTCATTGCACCTGGGGGATTTACGGCAGGACTTGCTTGAACGGCTTGACCACGACGCTGGCGTAGACGCCGGCCTTCACGAACGGGTCGGCCTCGGCCCAGGCTTGCGCGTCGGCGAGGGAGTCGAACTCGGCCACGGTCAGGCTGCCGGTGAAACCGGCGGCGCCCGGGTCATTGCTGTCTACGGCCGGATGCGGGCCGGCCAGCACGACGCGGCCTTCGGCGGTGAGCTGTTGCAGGCGCTCAAGGTGCGCGGGGCGAGTGGCCAGGCGTTTTTCCAGGGAGTTGGCGACGTCGGTGGCAATGATTGCGTAGAGCATGTCAGTCCTCGGTGTTTGGCGTGGTGGTGTCGGTATCGTGCAAGTGACGGGACAGGTAGATGCCCTGGCCAATCAGGAACAATAGCGTCATGCCCAGGCTGCCGAAGACCTTGAAGTCGACCCAGTAGTCCTGGAATGTGAACGCCACGAACAGGTTGGCGGCCCCGCAGAACAGGAAGAAGGCGATCCAGGCGATGTTCAGCCGGGTCCAGATCACGTCCGGCAGGCTCAGGGCGTGGCCCATGATGCGCTTGATCAGCAGGCGGTCGCCGATGAAGTGGCTGCCGATGAAGGCCAGGGCGAACAGCCAGTTGACCACCGGGGCTTTCCATTTGAGGAAGGTTTCGCTGTGGAAGGCCAGGGTCAGGCTGCCGAACACCAGGCAGGCGATCAGGGTCAGCCACTGGCTCTTTTCCAGCTTGCGCTGGGAGATGAACAGCGCGCCGTAGACCACCAGGGAACTGATGATCAGCACCGCGGTGGCGCTGTAGATACCGCCTACGGTCAAGGATTGACCAGCGATGTCGACGCTGCGCGGATCAAGTTTGTAGACGACGAAAAACAGCAGCAGCGGGATGAAATCGATGAATTGTTTCACAGTGGCAGCCAGGAGCGGGATGTGGCGGCATAATAACAAACATCCTTGGCCGCGATAGGGCCAGCTGATTTGAGGTAACAAACTCTCGTGAATGTTGATTTGCACTGCCATAGCACGGCCTCCGATGGCGCCCTGGCGCCTGCGGTTCTGGTGGCGCGGGCGTTCGAGCACGGCGTGCGAGTCCTGGCCCTAACCGACCACGACACCCTCGAAGGCCTCGATGAGGCCCGCGACGCCGCCACGGCGTTGGGCATGCAACTGGTCAACGGGGTCGAGCTGTCCTGCACCTGGGGCGGGGCGACCATTCACGTGCTGGGCTATGGTTTCGATGTGAATGCGCCAGCGCTGGTCGAGGCCCTTGCGCAACTGCGCGACGGCCGCTGGCTGCGGGCGCAGGAGATCAGCCGCAAGCTCGAGCTCAAGGGCATGCCCGGTGCGCTGGAGGGCGCCCGGCAGGTCCAGCAGGAACTGGGCGACAGCGGTAACGCGCCGGCCCGGCCGCACTTTGCCGACTGGATGGTGCGCGAGGGGTTCGTCAAGGATCGCGCCGAGGCGTTTCGCAAATGGCTGGGGGCCGGCAAGCTGGGGGACGTCAAGCAGCATTGGCCGACCCTGGAAGAGACCGTCCAGACCCTGCGAGCGGCGGGTGCCTGGGTCAGCCTGGCGCATCCGTGGCACTATGATTTCACCCGTAGCAAGCGTCGCCGCCTGGTTGCCGACTATATTCAAGCAGGGGGCCATGCCATCGAGGTGGTCAATGGTCACCAACCGGCCGAGCAGGTCGGCAGCCTGGCGATCCTGGCCCGTGAATTCGGTTTGCTGGTGAGCGCCGGAAGTGATTTCCATGGCCCTGGGGGCTGGTCCGAGATCGGCGAATATCGCCCGTTGCCGGAAGATCTGCCACCACTATGGTGTAGATTCAAACATGATCCCGTTACCGCCGCCGTCTGAACAGGTAGAACACGTGAGTCAATTTTTCCAGATTCATCCGGAAAACCCGCAACCGCGCCTGATCAAACAGGCCGTCGAGATCATCCGTAGCGGTGGCGTGGTGGTCTATCCCACCGACTCGGCCTACGCCATCGGTTGCCAGATCGGTGACAAGAACGCCGTCGAACGGGTTCGACGCCTGCGCCAGCTCGACGACAAGCACAACTTTGCGTTGATCTGCAGCGACCTGTCCCAGCTGGGCCTGTTCGCCAAGATCGACACTGGCACCTTCCGCCTGCTCAAGGCCCACCTGCCGGGGCCGTACACCTTCATTCTCAACGCCACGCGGGAAGTGCCGCGGCTTTTGCTGCACCCGAAGAAACGCACCATCGGCCTGCGGGTGCCGAGCCACCCCATTGCCCTGGCGCTGTTGGCCGAGCTGGGCGAGCCGCTGATGAGCGTGACGCTGATCATGCCCGGTGACACCGAGCCGATGACCGACCCCTACGAGATTCGCCAGTTGCTTGAGCACCAGGTCGAGCTGATCATCGACGGTGGCTTCGGCGGCATGAAGGCGTCCACCGTGATCAACCTGGCCGACGGCGAGCCGCAGGTGGTGCGGGTCGGCTGCGGCGATCCGGCCCCGTTCATGGCCGAGGCCTGAATGTCGGCTGTGCAAACCCCTGTGAACAGCGCGGACAGCCAGGCCGGTGCGCAACAGGAGCTGCCGTTCGCCATGGTCTACGGCCAGGCGGTCCTGGAAATGCCCCTGGACCTGTACATTCCGCCGGACGCGCTGGAAGTGTTCCTCGAAGCCTTCGAGGGCCCGCTCGACCTGCTGCTGTACCTGATTCGCAAGCAGAACATCAACATCCTCGACATCCCGGTGGCGGAAATCACCCGCCAGTACATGGGGTATGTCGAGCTGATGCAGTCGGTGCGCCTGGAGTTGGCGGCCGAGTACCTGGTGATGGCGGCCATGCTCGCCGAGATCAAGTCGCGGATGCTGTTGCCGCGTTCGGCCGAGGTCGAGGAAGAAGAGGACGACCCGCGCGCCGAATTGATCCGCCGCTTGCAGGAGTACGAGCGCTTCAAGGTGGCGGCGGAAGGCATCGACGGCTTGAGCCGTGTCGGCCGCGACGTGCTGGTGCCCAAGCTGGATGCGCCCGAGGCCCGGGCACGCAAGTTGTTGCCGGATGTCAGCCTGGAAGAGCTGCTGATGTCCATGGCCGAGGTCCTGCGCCGAGGCGATATGTTTGAAAGTCACCAGGTCAGCCGCGAAGCGCTGTCCACCCGCGAGCGCATGAGCGACGTGCTGGAGCGGCTTAAAGGCGGCGGCTTCGTGCCGTTCGTCGAGCTGTTCACCGCCGAGGAAGGGCGGCTGGGCGTGGTGGTGACGTTCATGGCGGTGTTGGAATTGGTCAAGGAATCCTTGGTCGAGCTGGTGCAGAATGAGCCGTTCGCAGCGATCCACGTGCGGGCACGAGCCGAATAACGAGCAAATCAATGAATCTGACTGAACCCCGCGAGCTGGCCCCCTTGCTTGAAGCTTTCCTGTTGGCTTCGGGAAAGCCGCAATCGATGGAGCGCCTGTTCGAGCTTTTCGAGGAAGGCGAGCGGCCAGAGCCGGCCGTGTTCAAGAAAGCCCTGGCGCTGCTGGGTAAATCCTGCGAGGGACGGGCCTTCGAGCTCAAGGAAGTGGCGTCTGGCTATCGCCTGCAGATCCGCGAGAAGTTCGCCCCCTGGGTCGGGCGCCTGTGGGAAGAGCGGCCGCAGCGCTATTCCCGGGCCATGCTCGAAACCATGGCGCTGATTGCCTATCGCCAGCCCATCACCCGCGGCGAGATCGAGGATGTGCGTGGCGTGGCGGTCAACAGCCACATCGTCAAGACGCTGCTAGAGCGGGAGTGGATCCGCGTGGTCGGCTATCGCGACGTGCCGGGCAAACCGGCGATGTTCGCCACCACCAAGGCCTTCCTCGATCATTTCAACCTGAAGAACCTGGATGACTTGCCGCCCTTGGCCGAGCTTCGGGAAATCGAGCCTGAGCCGGTGCTGGAGTTCGACGATGCACCTGTGCCCCAGGGCCTGCAGGACCTGGCCGATGCCAGCGCCGAGCCGGAGGAGCCCAAGGAGGAGACCAGTTTCCACTCATTGCTGCTGGAACTGGACACCATGGAGGAGGGCCTGAAGACCGATTTCGACGACCTGCTGCGCGAGGGCCCGGGGCCTGAAGGCGAGACGGATGAGTTGCCTGAGCCTGACAGCGAGTCGGAACCTGAGCCAGAGCCAGAGCCAGAGCCGGAAGAAGACATCCTCGGCGTGGCCGAAGCCCGGGAAAAACTGCTGGCCGCCGTCGCCGCCCTTCAACCGCCGGAACTCGAATTGAGCGACGAAGAAGCCGAAGCCCGCGCCCTGGCTGAAGCGATCGAAAACGAACGGCGCGAGTTCGACGACTGATCCGATTTTTTGGTGATTAGACCTCCGCCATCGCGAGCAAGCTCGCTCCCACAATTGATCTTCAGTGTTCATGGGGTCCGAATACCCACAGAACCCTTGTGGGAGCGAGCTTGCTCGCGATAGCGGTGGGTCAGTCAATGAAGAGGGTGATGTGAATGACGCCTTCGCGAGCAAGCCCGCTCCCACATTGGAGGGTGCGGCGTGTCACCGGTCGGCGGAAAAAGCGTCGGGCGTTCGTCGATCAGCTAGTCTCTGATGCGCAAACGTCTCAACGAGCGTATGATTCGCGACCCTTTGGCGATCCCTTCGCCATGGACCTGTTTTCAACGCGTCAGGCCACGCCTGGCCGACCACACCGGGAGGTGCCCAGAATGAAAGACCAAGACCAGAACGACAGCCAGGAAATCCGTCCAGCCGGCGAGAAACTGCAGAAAGTCCTCGCCCGTATCGGCGTCGGTTCGCGCCGTGACGTGGAAACCTGGATCACTCAGGGCCGCATCAAGGTCAACGGCAAAGACGCCACCTTGGGCCTGCGTGTCGACATGCATGACGCCATCACCATCGATGGCAAGGTGATCAAGCGCGAAGAGGCCGCCGAAACGGTGCGCCGCGTGATCATGTACAACAAGCCCGACGGTGAGATCTGCACCCGTGACGACCCGGAAGGCCGTCCGACCGTGTTCGACAAGATGCCGCGTCCCAAGGAAGGTCGCTGGATCAACATCGGTCGCCTCGACATCAACACCACCGGCTTGCTGATGTTCACCACCGACGGCGAGCTGGCCAACCGCTTGATGCACCCGTCCTACGAAATGGACCGCGAATACGCCGTGCGTGTACGGGGCGAAGTCGATGACGAGATGATCGAGCGCCTGAAGGCCGGCGTCGTGCTGGAAGACGGCCCGGCGCGTTTCACCGACATCAAGCAGGCGCCCGGCGGTGAAGGTTTCAACCATTGGTACCACTGCGTGGTGATGGAGGGCCGTAACCGTGAAGTGCGCCGCTTGTGGGAATCCCAGGGGCTGGTGGTCAGTCGCCTGAAGCGCGTGCGTTTTGGCCCGGTGTTCCTCAACTCCGACCTGCCGATGGGCCGCTGGCGTGAAATGAGCCAGTACGAAGTCGACATCCTGGCTGCCGAAGTGGGCCTCACGCCCGTGGCAATGCCGCAGATGACCGCCAAGAGCAAGGACAAGCTGGAGCGGATGCAGCGCAAGTCCTCGCGGCCGATGGCCAAGACCGAACGCGTGCGCACCCTGCGTCCGCCAGTCGAAGGTGCGGCGCCTGGCCCGCGTCCTTCGCGCGAGCCGCAGATCGAAGGCGAGCGTCCGGCGCGCAAACCGGCGCCTCGCCAGGATGGCGAGCGCGGCCCACGCAGCCCGCGTCCGGCTAACGGTCGGGCCGAGCGCGGCGAAGGCCGCAGTGCTCCGGCAGGTCGTGGCACCCCAGTTGCCGATCGCCCGGCCGACACCAAGCGTCCAGCCAAGCCGGCGCCGAAGAAGCGCCCTGGCATCGCGCTGGTGGACCGTGACGCGCCTTCGGGCAAGCGTCGTGGGGCACCGGCCGGTTCGGGACAGCGTCCAGGCTTCGGGCGCCGCAAGCCCGAGTGAGGCCGCGTTGAGGTTCTAGCTGCAAGCGGCAAGAAAAAACGCCAACCGTTGGGTTGGCGTTTTTTTTGGGTTCGGCTTAAGGGGTGGGGT
>Ga0099826_10001637_pt1 | contig 13713 bp, 9 predicted proteins | sample Mtrugardesep15_FD_76830 | JGI IMG/M metagenome (GOLD analysis project Ga0099826, IMG submission 76830) | Root nodule microbial communities of legume samples collected from California, USA - M. trunc garden sep15 | ecosystem: Host-associated > Plants > Roots > Nodule | place: USA: California... | reverse complement strand
TATAATTGTTTGTATTGAAGTTCCGTATTGCTAAGGTTTCCAAGCCACTAGATCGATCGATGCGTATAAATGGTTGAACACCTCATCTTATGAACTAATTTTTAAAATGAGATCCAACCTCATTAAATATGTATTAGAGTTTGGTTAAAAATGACAATTTAGAAATTTAACTCAGGAACACAGGACACACGCTATATGTGATCACATGAGGCTTAAAGATGTATTAAAGTCTCACATTACAAAGATTCTTAGATGGAAATATATCATTGGGGTGCAAAGTCCAATCTACCACAAACTTCTCCTCTAACACGTGAATTAATTCACACATGTAGACAATGGATGGAAAAGGTTATGAAAACCGATGACTACTCCTTTCGTTTGTTTAATGTTATTCCACGCCCCGTTTCCACTACCAATTTATTTACATAAAATTCCAATTTTGTTTGAAGTTGATAAGAAAGGGAAAAGCAAGCAACGTTATAATTGCAATTCCTAAATTACATGTAAGTACAAATTTTGCCTTATAGAAATCTAGATACTAAGAATAAGTAAATTGTTAAACTACTGATTAATTGAGTAAAGAACAGCCAACTTAATTAAGAAAAGAACAGCCAACCCATCAAACATGAAAAATTTGTTTATATATTCAATTGTCGCATGAATTTCAGAACTTCACACTACCATCTTCTTCTTTTTTGGGTACAATCACAACTCCCATCTTTATTAATGATAATTTATTTTGCGGCAATGTTATACACTAGTTTCTTAACATACATCTACTAGTAAAATAGAATTTATCAAAAAAGACCTCTTTTCCTTTCAAACAAAATAAAATAAAATAAAAGATCTCCTTTATATTATAATGATCCATGTCATCTAAAATTCCCTATCAACTTAGCTTAGTTTGTAATAGACACATTGCATAATATATCAAAAATCAGGTTTCAAACCCCGAACACCTCAAAGGTCCTCATGCCTCCATAAATTTCTATTCAGACTATTTGATAAAAATATAATATACTGCTAACTTATTTTTAATTTTTGAATTGAAACATGGCCGGTCCAAGGGCTATGCCACCGAAGCAAGCATCGAAATACTAGTTATATATCTTACTTGAACTATAAGATAAATGTTTCGTTAGTATGTAGAGAAAATAGAAGCTCTAAACTCTAAAGTTTAAAATAACTAATCCTAAATTGGAAAGAACTACACCTGACGTTCAATTTATCTCAAATTTTACATAAGCGTAGTATTTTTTTTCTTGGTCTAAATTGTACCCAGTAACTTGTATTATTTCCATAGCACATTGAAGAAGGAGCTAGCAATTAATTTTCTATATTCACAAAATATATTCTCCATGCAATAAAGAAATATTTACAAAAATAATATACTCTTCTACAGACTGGAAAATGTTTGTAAAGTGAAGAATTAACAGGATGGGGTAATATATGTTCATGAAAAATTAATGTTTGTCAGGATTTACTGACTGAGACGGAAAACATTCTCAATTTTGAGTAGCAGATGAAGAATTAGCAGGTAGGGTAATATCTATTCATGGAAAATGACATGTCTGGAAACAAATATTTCTTTGATGGAATGATAAAAAAGAACATAGCGTTTATATCCTGAATTGTAACCCAAGAAAAAAATACTTTCTAGCTCTAGACTGTAATTTGGTTCTCTGAGATTGTAAAGTAGAAGCAGAAAGCAAGATAGCAAAATACCTCGAACACAAAGATATCAGGAATAGAATATGGAGTACTTGATGCGGTGATTGATTCTTATATTATAGATACGAGTGAGAATACGATTAATAAGAAACACAACATGACATAAAGCATATATGACCAAAAAGTGTTTCAAAGTTTGGATTCCGCATAAATAAAAGAAGTGTTGATGATTTCTCTCAACTCTCCCATTTTGTTGGGGGAGTTTCAACTCAAGATTTATGATGAATGATGGCAAGAGAACCATAGAAACTGTTTAAAAGGAACAATCCAAACATATATGCTATGATCATCTACAATAGTAAGAAAATACTTATGACCATGCACAAAAGAAACCGAGATACGACCTCACATATCAAGTGTCAAAATTTCAAAATTAGAAGCAGCATGTGAAGTATTCAATGAATATGGTAAATGTTTCTGCTTATCAAATTTATTATCATTATAAATAGAAGGATACATGGCAACGTTTGAATTGCCATAGAGATGACATAGGAATACTAATACTAGAATTGCCATGTTACTGATAAAAGAGTTTCATCGTGTCATAATAGACAATGTTTTTTTGACAAGAATTCTCCATTTATCTTTTTTTACTTTGTTTGCTATTTTCATTTTCTTCAAAATGCCATGTGATAGTTTTCTATGTGCCAGACTCTATTTTAATTTTCCTAGACTATACTATTTTATGCTTCAAAATCACAGTCTAGTAATATCTGCAAATGAAATAAGATTGATGAACTTTTGATTTTGGACTCTATGCAATAGGAAATGAGATTTCCTTCTGGTTGGATGATGTTAGAATATACAAAAGTAGTTCAATAGTGTGTCAGAGGAACTTCGTCTTGTTTGTGAGGGTCAAATTCGTATCATATTTACTCTAGACCTTAAGGTTATAATATTACTGTATGTAAGTATATTTACTGTTTGATATTTCGCTTATATTGACCTCTGAAATTTTTGATAATTTGCACACATATTTTCTTGGGATTTCGGTGTAAAACGCTACGAAGAATATTTTCTTGGGATACTGCATACTATTTTGGGTGTAAGAATATTTCTGCAAAGTATCTCTCCGTTTGTCCGGTGTTATTTAATTTATATTTTTGATGAAACATTGAGCCAGAAGATTCAACATGAACTAATAACAATTTTTGTCCCAAACAATTTGCCCATTACCATCAGAGTCAACCAATTATATGGTTAGACTTAGACTTTTTGGATTGTTACAATTCTCAAGCATCTATAACAATTCTGGAAATTTCCTTGATGTGTAAAACTGCTAACTACCTTAACCAGGAAGAACTATAATTTACCAGATTTGTGCCCCCTTAATGATGGAGCTTCTTCCTTAACTATTGGAGGCATATAGAAATCTTGTCGTTTTTCTGTCTCCTACAACTTTGTGATGTTAATCTAAACTCCATAAGTATATCTACTTAGTTATAAAAATGCACACTTACAGTTTCTGAAAGTGGGTCAAGGGGTTTCTCAGCATGACTTGCAATGAAACATTAACATGTAAGTTAATACATGGCTTTTCCTCACTGATTTTCATATCTCTCTCACGAGAAGGTGAGCTTTCGCTACAAATCGCTTCCTCTTCTCCATTGTTCTGCAAGAGAATGTGTGTTTGCTACAAATCATTTTTCTCTTTTGTTTTTTGCTCGATTTTATGATGATTCAAATTTTAGTTTGTTTCCATGTTGTTCGGGTGTTGATTCTTGTTGCTAATTTTGAGTTATGTGCTGTAATAATGTTGGTCAAGTCAGGAAGACCTTATAAATTAAGCCTAATGCAAATAGCAATGGCTACTTTGTCTATCTGAGTAACATTTGTTTTGTTAATTTTTAAACCTTTTACATGCATTAGGCTGCACAATATACTCTAAAAGCCAATATACTGCGGAGTTTGCTGTGGTGAAGACAACTAGTAGTTTCTGCCTCTATATATGCATTCCATGTTCAGATTGCAAGCTTTCTATTGTTGTTTGCTGACTTTTTTTTGGAACTAAATTGTCTCTGGCATGCTTGGGCACACTGAACACATAATTAAAGTTGTAGGTACGATCCCATCAGATTAATCCAAGCGCTGGTTTCATGCCATGTGTCTCATATTTTAAGTTTTTTAAGAAGAAAATCAAAACACTGCATCACCGCAGTAGTAGAAGGGGTGAACCAGAAAATCGACAGAGTGTATCACATCGTTGCTATGTCCCCCGCCTCCATCATTCGTTGACGTAAGGTTGTCCACCTCCGACGTCTGGTTCTTCAACGCTGATGGAAATCGTCAAACAGGAAATCAAATCATCGTCCTAACGCCGCCCACCTCCAGCAGCCTTTGTCCTCATGCAGCAGAAAATCGTCAAATTGAAAGCATCTTCGTCACTCCCATCCTAATGCTGAACTACTCCATTTTACAAGTTATAAATATCATTTTACTTCCACTTAGTTTTACTTGTGTCTTAATCCTTGAATTTAAGTATTTTGTCGTAAATTGTCCCAGTCCTTGAAGTTTAAGTAGTTGAAACCTAACAGGTGTGAATGGTTGATTATTTATGGTTATGCTGCATTTGAACTTGATGTTTACCTAAATGTTGTTTACTTGGAAGGAGGCTGGGAAATATGAGTGTCCTAGGCACTCTACTCTAGTAATTTGGAAGTATGCTTTGAGTAATGATTCTCTAGATTTTGTCATTTTAGCTTGAAAACTGGTTTTTACCATTTCATTTTGTTCGAAACAATCCACAAATTATAGTTTAATGTCTTTATTGAAACAACTACTTAAGTTTCATTTTTCCGCGACATTTTCCTTCAGAGTTCACGTCATTATGAATTTATGATGAAGTGGAAAGGCAGGTGTTTTTTCAAACCTTATTTTGAATACTTATTTGTTAAGTAGTATCATTGGAATTTTCTTAGTTTTCATGATTATAATGTCTTTTACTAAGTTTTTGATTGAAAAGTATGTTTAGTATGCATATTCCCATACTATCATCGGAATACCTACAATGCCCAAGGCCTCATTTAACTCCATATGCATCAATAAAGTTTATTAATAATGAAGATTTTTTTTTTTTTTGGTGTAATTTCTTCAATATATTTATGTATACACACACAAATGTTTAATTGTGCTGACTTTACTCAATTTATTCTTGATCTGGCATCTTTAGAAGGAAATTTCTGGACTACCACACTAGTTTCTTGAGATTAATATAAGAAAAATTAACAAATCAAGCATGATTTTTTTATTGAGTGACATAATGATGTGATATTTTCTCCAAAGTTTCAACCATGGTGCCTCAATTTTATTCTCATATACTATCAGGAATCTAAAATACGAAGGAATGAGAGAGTGGAAAAGAAGAACAGAAGCAAGATCCATTCTCATTACTTGAAAAACAAAATGTACAGCAAGGAAGTATATATACCGATACAGAAAATGGATAAGTCTTATGCTATATCTAACTGACTCTTAACAGTTTATAAGCCCGTTGAACTAACTCTAACCATCTTTCTGTTTTATGGTTGATACCCCCCCGCAAGCTGAGGGTTGGAAAATGTTAACAAGTCCCAGCTTGACAATGAATTTGCTAAACAATTTTCGCAGCAAGGCTTTAGTGAATAGATCAGCCAGTTGATCACAAGAGGCAATAGGCAAAAGATTCATGATCCCATAATCAACATGCTCCCTTACAACATGACAATCAATATATAGGTGTTTAATACGTTAATGGAACACCGGATTGGCGGCAATGTGAAGGGCACTGCTGTTATCACAATATAGTACTGGTGTGTTGGAACAATGAACAGATAAGTCACGCAGAAGGAAGGATAGCCATTGCAATTCACACAAAGCTGAAGCAAGAGCACGATAGTCGGACTCAGAAGAGGAACGAGCCACTGTGGTCTGCTTTTTGGATTTCCAACTGATAAGAGAGCGGCCAATGAAAAAACAGAACCCACTGACAGATCGGCATGTGTCAGGGAAGCTAGCCCAGTCAGCATCACTAAATCCAAGTAACTGGATTGTGGAATCAGAGGGAAAGAAAAGGGCCTTGACTGGGTGATCCTTTAAGGTACTTGAAGACTCTTTGGGCAGCTTTGAAGTGTTTTTATGTAGGCTGAGATAGAAACTGAGACAATTGTTGTGTTGCAAAGCTAATGTTGGGTCTAGTTGTAGTGAGATACAAGAGACGACCTACAAGCCATCTGTATTCAGCAACATGTGGATGGACCACTATCATCATGGTACAAGTGAGTGCCAGGGTCCAAAGGAGTAGATACCGGTTTGCAACCTAGGAGACCTGTGTCTGCAAGTAAGTCAACACAATATTGCCTTTGAGAGAAAGAGATCCCTTTAGGAGAATGGGCTGCCTCCAGGCCTAAGAAGAACTTCAGAATTCCCAGGTCCTTAATTCCAAATTCCTTGTGCAGAGTTTGTTTCAGGAAAGTAAATTCATCAAGAGAGGTACCCGCAAGGACAATATCATCTATATATACAATTAAAGCTGTGAAAGTAGAGGAATTGTTCTTGATAAACAGAGAATGATCTGAAGATGCCTGCACATAACCAAGCAGAATGTCGTTCAAACCACTTGCAACTAGCTTGCCATAGTCCATATAAAGACTTTAACAATTTGCAAACTTGATTTGGTTTAGAACTAGGAAATCCAGGAGGAATAACCATGTAAACAGTCTCTTGCAGTTCACCATGAAGAAATGTGTTATTGATGTCCAATTGGTGAAGATGCCACTTGTTAATAGAGGCCAAAGCAAGAACAAGTCTGACTGTAGTGATTTTGCCAACTGGAGAAAATTTGTAAAAGTAATCCAAGCCTTCCGTTTGAGTGTATCCTTTTGCTACTAGTCGCGCTTTGAAATGCTCTATGGTCCCATCTGAGTTCCTTTTAATTTTGAATATCCACTTTTTTCCAATCGGAATAACATTAGGTGGAAGATCTACAATGGTCCAAGTTTGGTTGGATTCCAAAGCAGAAATCTCTGCTTGCATTGCATCAACCCAGCAGGGATATTGGCTAGCTTCAGCATATGAGGAGGGCTTGTTTAGAGAGTCAAGAGAAAGAGAAAAAGCTTTGTGAGCAGTAGATGAAGTAGAGACATTACAGTAATAGTCTGCATGATGGGTAGGGATTTTGGTGACTCTGGTGGATTGGCGTATACCTGGAGTGGTGGAGGTGTGGCTGATGGAATAAGTGTAGTAACTTCAGGTGGAGAAGCTGTAGGTGTAGAAGTGGGTTATGTTAGGAGTATTGTGTGTGGTCTCAGTGGTAAGTTCATATAAAGAATCTGAGACAATGTCAATGGGAGTGTATTACCAAGGAGGAGAAGTGGCATCAATATTGGTGTCTGTAAGGAAACGTAAGCTCATGAAATTTAACATCTCTACTTACTAAAATTTGATGAGATTGGAGATCAAGAACCAAGTAACCTTTGACTCTGGGTTTGAATCTAGTGAAAACACATTTCTTCGACCTATGATCAAATTTTGATATGTGTTCATGATTTGTGGAAGCAAAACATAGAGAACAAATGTTCTAAGCACGTCAAGAGCGGGAAGTTGCAGCAACTAATAAGGTCTCTTGTCTTGAAGGAGCCTTGAGGGAACTCCATGGATAATATAGACAGCATGCTGAATGGAATAGCACCAAAACCTTTTTGGAAAATTTGATTGAAAAAGGAGGGCACGAGCTACATTTAAAATGTGCTGGTGCTTACGTTCAACCCTTCCATTTTGTTGAGGGGTCACGACACAACTAGTTTAGTGCATAATACCGTTTGTAGAATAAAATTCTGACAAGTTAAATTCTGGTCCATTGTCTGACCTGGTTTGCTTGACATTAGTATTAAATTGATTCTCAATCATCAAGATAAATTTTTTGATGCAATATTGGACTTCTGACTTGCTTTTTAACATAACAGCCCAAGTAGGTCGACTATAATCGTCTACAACAGTAAAGAAATACCTATGATGATGCACCGAAGGAGTAGTGTATGGCCCCCATATATCCATCTGCAAAAGAGAAAAAGGATTCAAAGCTCTACTATTACAACTTTGAAAATTATTCCTTCTTTGTTTAGCAAAGTGACACACATCACAAATACCAGGCTTATCAACATGATTGTAAGGAACTTGCTAAGACAGTTTTGCTAAAACAGGTTGAGCAACATGCCCAAGTCTAAAGTGCCAAAGAGCACTTTCTGGTACACTTACAGCAGAGCAAAATGTACTACTTACAGAATTTGCAGAAGTTATAAAATCCTTGTCTATATTATTTGTAGAATCTTCAATGTGGTAAAGTCCTTGTTTCAGCTTACCAGAACCAATCACTTTCTTCTGGGAGTCCTGAATGTAACACACATCACCAGACAAGGAAAAGCAGTAATTCAACTTTGCAAGCTTGGATATGGAAATTAAGTTGAAGTTAAATTGGGGCAGATACAAGACATTGTGCAATATGAGAAAACCAAAAATATGAACTTCCGCTGCAATTTCTACTCTAGCAAAACTTTCATTTGGTAATTGAACATTAATAGGATTTATTTTCTTATGCCTCTTAAACCAATTCATGGAATTGCAGATATGATCCCATGCTCCCGAATCTATGATCCAATTATCTTTACTTCTGTAAGCAGAGCAACAATAAGAAAGGACCTTCAAATTCACTAGCATGATGAGTAGTACAAGCATTGTTGACAGTGTGGACACTTGCTCCATCTGTGTTCTTCAAGCTACTAGATTTCAACAGTGAGAGTAAAGCTTGATGTTCTTCAACACTAAAAGAAGGAACAACTTGCTCCTTAGTCTTCATGAATTCATCTGCCTTGAAAGTATTTTCATCCTTTTCAACAGCATTTATTGCTACATTTCCATTTCTAAACTTGAAGTCGGGTGGAAATCCATGTTTCTTGTAACAAGTTTCAATAGTGTGACCATTTTTCCCGCAAAATGAACGGACATATTCTTAATAGAAAAATATTATGCAGCATCATATACCTGTGGTGCGACTAACATTCAGGAGGAATTTCTTCGTGGCGCCTTGCACAGAAAATATCTATGCAAATTATCAAGAATTTCAGCTGTCAATATAAAAGAAAGATTAAACAATAAATATACTTGAATACAGAAAATATTTATAACCTTCAGGTCTTGAGTAAATATGATAGTATGATACAAATTTGACCCTCACAAACAAGACGAAGTTGCTCAGACACACTATTGAACTGCTTTTGTATATTTTAATATCATCCAACCAGAAGGAAATCTTATTTCACATGGCAAGTCCAAAATAAAAAGTTCAGCAATCACTCTACCGCCAAATTTGACTATGTTAAGTCTTTTTAGTATATCAAAAGTTGCCTCTGTTAAATAAATCCAAAGTACATATTTTATTAGACTAGCATTATCAGAAACAAGGGAACGTGCTAACAATCAAGTCATGGGTATGAACAAAAAGAAATCCATAACAATAGTTTGACAGAATAACATAATATTTTGAATTCCTTACAAAACCCTCTTGTTAAGATTTAGTTTCACATATGTCACACTGCCAAGAATGCTTAATAAAGAAATATCAATGTCAGACAAACAAACTAAAAGGGCACAAAAGGAGAAAAGATATTCTCACAAAAGCAGATGCCATAACTTTTGGCATAACTCCTATTTACATGTCTTCCTAGTTCCTAATACAATTACATGATGATTATTCAATCCAATGTATTAAGATCTTGAGTTCAAGATTTATCATTAGCAGATACTACAACAGCATCCTATTCATGGAATAAGATATAAATAAGAAGTGCAAAAAGTGAACGTAGTTGCTTTGGGTAACACACCAAGTGTATGGTTCCAAAATCAACAATCACTTTTAACAAGGCTTTCCTAATCATTGAAATGTCAAAATTGTGAGTGAAGTTGAGCACAAAATAAGCAAATACTATTTACAACAATTTCAACATTTTGAGATAACACGTTTTAGAATGTGAAGGAGGGAATCAATTAGGCATGCATAGAAAAGTTTAAAATTCTCCAATTATCCTATTCATAAACGAAAAACCGCATTAGTTATAGGATTTAGGAAACCAAACCTTTGGTCGCTGACATAAGCTTGAACTATAGAGATTGGAGGAGGAGCAGAGACATGGAATTGAAAAAAGTAATCAGATCGTCACAAACCCTGGAATAGTGAATATACTGGCAAAAAGATGGCTCCAGGGATGAGAAAACAAATAGTTCTTAGAGACAAGTAGTCCCCTTCGTCTCGTCCCTGCCTGTGGCAGTTTTACTCTGTTTTTATGCTTTCGGTAACAACCACAGAGATCCAACGCAAGCCGCCACCCTCTCCCTTGGACAAGATTGAAATTTGGCAAAGCAAAGGATTGTATGACTGATGTCTGAGAGTGAACTAGACTGTGACTTTGAAGCATAAAATAGAGTCTAGGAAAATTAAAACAGAGTCTGGCAAAGAGAAAACTATTGCATGGTATTTTAAAGAAAATGAAAATAGCAAACAAAGTAGAAAACATTGTCTATTATGACATGATGGAACTCTTTCATCAATGCTCTAAAAACAGGTGTTACTGGGTCTGTAAATGTTGCATGACACGTGCGATTTTCGAATGAGGACGCACTTTTGCCATTGTCTACATTGACAAAACAACCAGTCTCAACAAAAACACAAACTTTCACATAAGATTTATGGTTGTCTCACCTCAAACGTAACATGAAGAACAGAAAAATTAAATCGAAACATTTAAAGGCTCACCAATGGCTTATTGTAAACAATTTCAACAATCTTTATATAGATTATAGGGGAAAGATGGAGAAAAATTATAACATCAAGCACTATAGCCAAAACATCTTTTAGAAGGAAAACGTAAACTATAAGAGTATATTTCAAAAACAAGACTGAAAGTAAAACATGAGGGAAGATGGATGATATCTGTGTTTGAATTTTGATAGGTGGTTTATTCCATTAGATTTCCATAGTTGGCTTCTTTAAATAATATAGCACAAGCAAAGCTATTTTTCTACATAAATTGAAGGCCATTACGTAATGGATAAATATTATCATTCTTACAATTAAAATGGAAAGTAAATATGTTTTTGAATAGAAACAGTAAGACTACGAAATAAAATTGAAACAGTAAGATCTATATTATCATCATAAAGCTTCTATAGATTTGTCATATACTTAATAGCAATTACAATAGGTGTGGACTTGACAAGCCAATATGTGTACAAGGTAAGATACTATACTACTAACCAAATTCATAAACCTCCAATTGGGAGAAGACTATCCTTATAAATTGTTATATGGGAAAAATCCTTGTCTCCTTTAACACCAAGCTCTTCAATCATTTGAGTACTCATATCAAACCAAACTAGTTCATGATCATCTTTTATGAAGAATATATCACCTTTCTTCCCTGCTCCGATTGGACGTACAATGCAAGGTAAGGGGTCAAAAACAAAGACTTTAACCCATGATTCCTTCACGCCAAGTTCACCCAAGATATTTATGTGAAAAGTAGTTGTTTCATCATATTTTATGAAAGCAATGGACCCATTTAACAATGTCAAATGCAAAAGATCATAACGTTCAATTATATATGAGGGAAACGGTGTTGTAAGGCACACTTCATTGCATAAGTCAAATGACACCAATCGTGGCTCAGCCTCAGCACTATTAACGTCAACTAGTAGACCCCACCAATGACACACTCCATCCATATACAATTTCTCATTTGCATGTCTAGAAGGCATTTCAATATCAAGTTTCCTCCAAGAATTACTTCTTAGACTATATATCTCCCACATATGGTAGAAATCTAAATCATCCTCCCATGGCTCATCTACGCCGGTATTGTCAAGAGATAAATCATCCTCCCATGGCTCATCTACGCCGGTATTGTCAAGAGATAAATCATCCTCCCATGGCTCATCTACATCAGTTTTTGGATAGGAAGATAGATGCCGAATCACCTTATAATCATCTCTAACATGATCATAACCAAAACCATTAAAATAAACTATAGGGTCCACATAACGTGATTGAGACAATTGAGACAGGAAAGGGCTGGATGGAATGACCTTGAATTCATCTGTAGTAGGGTTCCAAAAAACACATTTTGGGTCACAATCTTTTGCAAGACAAAGAGTCCCATTGACACTAGTTTGACTCAAAATATCAATAAAACGGTCATCATCATGAAATGGAGGTGGCCAGTCTAATTTGACCTTATGCTCAAACCTCTCACCAGAAAGTATATACAAAGTATCGTAAAATGCATCACCGGGCAAAGGAATATTTGTATGGTTTAGGAGGATAGAAGTATCATCATAATAAGAATGATTATTAGAAAGGAAGTAGTTGCGATACATGGTCATGAAATGAAGGTTTTCAAACAAGAAGGACCATGATTTGCGTACGCATCCAAATCGCTTCAAAGATTTTAGAGGCAATTTTGACAAGATAGAGAAGACAAGATCTCCAGGTAAATGGTTGCTAACCTTAACATTTGTGGCAGACACAGATTTCTTCATCTCCAAAAGCTGAAATCACAATTCAAACAAATTCATTCATTTCATTTCATGACTATAAAATGGAATAAATTACACAGAATTGAGGAATTCTAAAAACAATTGAAAATATAACCATTTGAATCAATTTATTCACCAAGAAAAAAATGAAAAGAATTCATTTAAGAAAAATAGGTTATAAAAGAGAAAAATTAAGAAAACGCAGATACAAAATTCTATACCCAAATTCATCAAATTTTGTGGGTTACGAAGCTAATACATAAAATGGCAAAAATTAACAAGAACAGGGTTGATAAACACTCACCAAAAGAAGTAGAGAATTTCTAACAGTGTTATGAGAGAGATGAGTTCGTTGAAGTCAAATACTCTTTCAACTTCTATCTATTTTATTATAACTATTTTTTCAAGTATATATAACTATTTCCTTCAAAACAAAAAAAAAAAGTATATACAACTATTTTTTCAATAATAAAATAAATACTTTCACACTCATGAACAAAAAATAAATAAATGATTTCACACTCAATAATAAAAGCTTAAAATATGGTTTTGGTCCTTGTAAATATGTCTCATTTTGGTTTTAGTCCCTGTAAAAAAAAATTGTTGTTTTTTGTCCCTGCAAATATGTCTTGTTTTGGTTTTAGTCCCTGTAAAAAAAAATTTGTTGTTTTTGGTCCCTGGGGACTAATTTCAAAACCAAAATATTTTGCAGGGACCTTTTTAAAAATCAGAAGATTTTGTGGGAACTATTTTTCTCATAAATGGATTCAGTCATCATGTGTCACGTGTGCAAATCATCACAAAAGTGGAGTCAGGGACTAAAACCAAAACGAAACATATTTGCAGGGACCAAAACCATATTTTAGCCATAATAAAATAAGTATTTATTTATATAAAAATTCTAGTTCAATGAAAGAAAATGTCAGAATTGTTAAATTAGTCGTTTTGATGAGAATTTGAACCCCATTTTTTATTATAAATCATCTAACGATTATTGTCATTTCATCTTTTCATCAATAGTTCTTTCAAAAAAACAAAAAAAATATTTACATCAATATTAAATAGTGAGTATTTGATATTTCCTTTTTTTTAAAAGGAGGGTATTTGTTTTTCAGTCAAAAGAAAAGTACATATTTAATTCCTCCTAATAATATAAATATTTATTGTATGTGAAGTGGATCTAAATAACTTTTTAATAAATAGATTTACAAAAAAAAAAAATCTTAAAAATCAAGAAGAATGGCAAATTTATTTTGAATCTTTATTTTAAGGAAGTTTATTTATTTTGAATATTATTTTTAACCCTTTTACACACACAAAAGGGTCAAGTGAGAATGAGAATGATAGCCACTAGATTAAAAAGAAGGGCTAAGATCAAAAGAATATATGCACACACATATACACAGTGGGGGGTGGGTGGGG
>Ga0099826_10001635_pt1 | contig 13715 bp, 11 predicted proteins | sample Mtrugardesep15_FD_76830 | JGI IMG/M metagenome (GOLD analysis project Ga0099826, IMG submission 76830) | Root nodule microbial communities of legume samples collected from California, USA - M. trunc garden sep15 | ecosystem: Host-associated > Plants > Roots > Nodule | place: USA: California... | reverse complement strand
TAAGAAACAATTAAATTGATATTCAATAAGAACATGAAAAGCATGATCATAAACTCCAATTGACCAAGTATTTTATTTTGATAATCAATTTACAACAGTAAGCATGGTTAGAGCTAATTTACACGATGTTCTTGTTTTAGTCATCAAACAAACCAAACACGTATAATTTACATGATTATATTTCATGATTCTTCGACTGAATTGATTTAAGAGATATTATCGGATGAAATGAGTAATGAGATGAAAATGATGCAAATTTGATCAACTATATAATAAGAGAAAAAGACTACCAGATTACTTTTAAACCCCTAATCATAATACACAATAATATGGTGATAAAAAAATGACACGTGTAAATATTCGGTTGGCTTAAAAATATCACATGTCATAATCGGATTGGTTTTATTATGATCAGATTGAAACATATGAAATAGAAAGAACTTATATTTTTTTATGAATTTATTAAATATTATTATTAAATTAATTTATATTTGATAAAATTTAATTTTATATTTATTTTCATTAAAGTGTTCCTTCTTCATAAAAGAAAACTCAATGGTCAAAATTAAAAGCAACATATAATTCAATTTAAAAATTCAAGAACATAACATCTTTTAATTTGTTTTATACTAGCAATACATGTAAATAAGGTTTTGTTTTTGAAATTATTAAAAAAAAAGGTTTTGCTTTTGAAAGGAATCTTATAAATAGACATTGCAACAAGCCCCGCCCCCCTAAACCCGGCCGCCCCGCCCCGAATTTAACGGGGGAAAACCAATTTAACTGGGTGTGGGTGCGAGTGTGGGATAAATTTTGGTGTTCAGTACGGGGGCGGGGATACTTATACCCGCCCGCACCTGCTTTTTAAAATTTACTTTATTAAATTCTATAATCTTATTTTCATAAGCACCAACCTATTTTAATACATTATTACTCTTTAGAAACATATTTATTATAATTATTTTGTTCTTTTGAAAAAAGTTCATTAGATTTTTCATTATTAATATAATTATTGATTTTTGTTGCTATGGAAATAATGAAAAAAATATGCATTTTTAAAATATTTTACAAAAAATATAGTTTTTGTAGGTGGGGGTGGGGTTGGCTGTTTAATTTTTACCCCCAATATAATTTAGGGACAGGGGCGGGGGCGAGTGCTTGGAAGCGGCGAGTGAAGATGCTTAAACCCGCCCCCGCCCCACCCTGTTGCCATGTTTATTTATAAATAAGTCGATGCATGAAAAACATTTCAACATTAAACAATTATCTAAACTAGCGTAAAAGACCGACACAAACGTTTATTATTTTTTTATATACTTTTGTCAGCAATGAACAACAATAAAATGGTAAAAAAACAATGAATGGTAAAACAAGATCTTTTTTAGTGTCTTGCTATATTATTGTGGATTTGCATGTCGCTTTAGGGAAAAAAATTGTGTCAAATTATATGTCGCTTTATAATACCAATGTTACATTAATTTTATTTTTTTGTTATAACTTAACTATTGATTAGTCTCTCTTCTCTCAATTCTTTCATTTATCTTTCCCACATTATTTATTAAGGACAATTTTGTAAAACAACTCATAATATCTATTTTCCACATAATATTAATTGTATTTCTTAATATATGTGAAATGCCCAAAACTTCATACAATTTGGACAGATAGAGTATTGTTATGAATTATTCCTATTTTAATGGGTTTAACTAATTTTTAGTTGATAAAATAATTTGAATAAAAGATAAAAAAGAAAGAAAAAAAAAGTACTATAACCCTTTAATATATGGATTTTATTTTTTTATTCTTGAGGAGATATCTCCCTCACATACTTTCCTCAAAAAAAAAAAAAATCTCTCTCACATACTTATCCTCTCTTTCTCATTTTGTAGATAATATTATTTTCACAATTGAAAAAGATAGTAAATGAGTCAAAAACGAAAAGAAAAGAAAAGAAAGTAACTCCGCGCGGTAAGCAACGTTCTGTTTTGTTGTTTCCGCCAAAACAGTCAATAAATTTCAAACGAAAACCCAAAAAAACCCTCTCGCGCCTTTCACAACCACACTTTCTTCCCTCCTTCTTCACTCTTTTCAACTTTTCACAAACCCTAAATAAATATACCAAACACACTTCACAAAAAACAAATCTCAGAAACCAAAACCACACAACAATGGCTAAACAATCCAAATCCAAGAAACCTGAATCCTTCGGCAAAGGCAAAGTCACTCCAATCCAGATCGCTTTCATCGTTGACAGATACCTTTGCGATAACAATTTCACTGAAACTCGTAAATTGTTTCGGATCGAAGCTTCTTCTTTCATCGCCAATTCACCCATCAACGAGGTTTTTCACTACCCTTTTTCTTAATTTTTGTTTTCATTCAATTTTCACAATTGGATCGTTTTCTTGATACCCTTTTGAGATTTTTACAACCCCTTTTGGTTATTTTTTGTTTTTATTTAGATTTACTCAACTGGGTCATTTTCTTATGTGGTCAAGATTGGATCTTTAATTATTTTGTTTTGGTTTGGTTTGGTTGATTTTTAGGTGCCGAAGAGTTTGATGAGTTTAGGTGAGATGCTTGATGAGTATATATGTTTGAAGGAGCAGAAGGTGATGTTGGATCAAGAAAGGGTTTGTATGGAACAAGAGAAGAACCGGGTTCAGATGTTTTTGAATGGTGTGCAGAATGTTATGAATGTTTACAATGCTAGTAAAAGTATTCCGCTGACCAATGCGAATGGAGTGCCTGCTGCGGTTCCTCCTCAATCGAATCTCGGTGAGAACACTTTTTCTTGATTAATTAGGTGTTTTTTTTGGATGTTTTTGTTTTAATTTAGGTTAGATGTGACTGTGTTTACTTGGTTAGGTAATGTTAGTTATGTTTTTGTTAGGACTTGTTAATTATTATGCACTTTGGGTTTTAAATTGTAGCTGTGGTTGTGCTTTGATTCTTGATATTGCTGAGAATTGTGATCTAATGAGTGGTTGGTATTGTTGAGAATTGCAATCTACTGTGTTGTCATTCATGGTTGATGTTGTGATTGCAGATTAACTCTTGCAATAGTGTAGTATTTATGGATATAATCAATTAAAGAACAATGAAAAAGAACAAAATCATGGGTGACTATGTTCTTATTATTTTGATATTGTTATGATTGTGTCTATAAGCATTGTACTCATGTAAAAATTACTTCGTGATTACAGAAAATGCTGACAACTGCTAAAAATTAAGGCTGAATTGGTTGCAGACTGTAATTCTAAACAAAGAATGTCATAAACTTTACACGATTAAATGAATTTCTTTGACAATGTTCAGGTTCAATTTGGTGTTTCTATGTACGAATCATTTTGTACTCGACAGTTACATAACATTCATACCACAAGGGTTTTTTGGGGGTTAGTTTACCATATTTTGATTTTGAGTAGAACAATGGGGACTTCTACATATCTTCACTTAGTCACAATTTTCAGTATTACTTCTGGATTTGACCCCTTAATTATTTATTAAAACCACACTTTAGGACTAAGTTTCAATTGAAATGAAAACTAATTTAAAATTCAACTTTTCAGGTGCTCCTACTACTACTGCTGCTGCTTCCCCTGCAACACAAACCACATCAAATATGCTCTCAGCGCCTCAGTCTAACAACACCAATTCAGATAACGGAAGCTTCGAAACACCTGTTTTGAATGTATCTGACAGAAAGAGAAAAAAAACTAGAGCAGTGGAGCATGTACCTTCAATTGCAAAAAGACCTCGTGGTAGATCATCCACTACCAGCAAGAAAATTCCTGTCTCAGGTATAGTTGTACTTGTCTCCTAGCTTGTGCATCTGATATGCATATGCGTTAATCTTTCATGAAATCTTTGATTTTAATATTTGTTCTTTCCTCACTTTCAGGTCAAGACACACTGCCAAAATCAAACAAAGCAGTCAATCATCAAGTAGTTTATCACCCTTCTTCTGCAACTCAATCATCGGCTGTGAACTGTGTACCAAGTGGAACACCGGTTCAAGGATCCAGTGTTGTGAAATGCTTATTCAATCCGGCTCGAACTTCTATCCCAACCAATTCAAAAGTTCCAAAGACGCCTCCGAGAACAAATTCCAGTCACAGCAATACAAATATATCCCCTCCCGAGATTTCTCAGGCTGCACCTAGCAACGTAGAGGGTACATCTACTTGTTACACTGTAATTTCAACCAAGAGAGTTATGGTTAGCCCTGCAAAACAAATGGCTTATATAGAGAGTAGTCATTGCATTTCACCTGTTAAAATGAATTCAGACAAGGCAAGTAAGAGGGATCATGTAAGAAGCAGGTTGAATTTTGATTCTTCTGACATGCCTCAGAGCTTTGATTCGGACAAATCATTGCCTAATGAGATTTCTACATCAAAGTCTAACAGCGAAGTTCACTTATGGGACATTGATTTCCCCAATTTTGATGCCTGTGGCTCAGACTTCTCATTTGCTGAAATGTTACATGATCTGGATTTTTCTTGTGAGGGTGTTGATTTTTCAATTGTTTCAAATGATAATCAAGTTATCCCAGAACTACCATCAACTTCAGTAGAAGCTCTATGTGAGAAAAATATGAACATACAAGGTAACAAAAATAATTGCTTATCTTCTTAATTATCTTAATTTTGACCTGTCCCACAATTTACTGAGAAATTTTCACTTTTCCAGGCTCTGATTGTTCGAATGTAGCAAATACCTTCACAAGAAGCATAACAATTTTAAGCCCAGGTAAATTTACTTAATTCTTTTAAGTATAAAACTGTTGATGTGATTTAACAACTTACGCTTTTGGTATAGTTAGTTCATGACATGATATAACCCCTTTTAAAATATTGTCTATAGTTCAACCAAGATTTAAAATTGTGGTAGTGTTGTGTTGTGATATTTGATGTTGTGGAAAGTGTCGATCAAATACAGATGCTGTTGCTACATTTGCGGTTGTGGAAAGTTACATCCACATTTGAAATAAAAAGATCCTACAGATGACAAATTTGTGCATTATCACATTTCAAGTCCAAATGACATTTTTTTTAAAAGCTAAACACTTGGAATATTCAATTGGCTATCTATCAGAAATATTAACTGTGTTATATTTTGCTTTCAGAGAAAAAGAACCAGAGCTGCTTAGATCAGGAGAATTGTTAATGAGGGAGTTTGAAGAATGACGCAGGCCGACTTGCTATAGTTGCTGCAACAGATTCTTATGGTCATAGCTCCAATGAATGTAGCGATCCTTGATTTAGGATGTTAACACCATTAATTTTTTCCTTAACCTTTGAACCTGTTTGGTCAATGGTCATCAAGGAAAAGCTAAAATGATTTTGTGATTGTAGATAACTACCTTTCTTGTTCTGGTTTACTCAATAGATAACTTTTAGTTGGACTTATTAGATGCTAAACATGGTTAATTGTCTATGATTTAAGTCTAAAATTTCTTGTAGCAATATTTTTCTGGTTGAAATGCTGTGAAACAACTAAATTTTGTACTAGAATGAGGTGAAGGAAAGACTAACACATGCAAGGAATCAACTTATGAATTCAGAATTTGCACTTGGCATTTGTCTTTGAAGGTTAAAGTTAGATTAGGGGAGGTACAATCTCATGCAAATTTATTGAAGATTTGCAATGAAATTAATGTACAATATACCAATTAGAGAATTTTGGACTTGAATTCAAGTCACAGTAGATATGTCTATATCAGAGTCTAAATAAACTTAGTTAAAGAATTTATCTTTTAAGTAACTTGGTATTTGCCTTTCTTTCTTGAGTGCATTGAGTTTAAATTTTTAAATACAAGACTTTATGAAGGATGATTCATAAGATGAAGAAGATACATAGAGGAAGAAATGAACCATCAAGTTTTTTTGTTTTTTTTTTGTTGCAATTGCTTGGTTTTGGTTTGAGATTTTCAATATAGACAAGTGTCTATCATATCACCTACTCAACATAAAAGCCCATGCCAAATTTGATATTTCAGAAGAAATAGTAAGTATCTCCAATTCCTCGACTTAAATAAAAAAAAGAAAAAGAAAGAAACAACACTTGTGAAAGAGAAAATGGAATGTGTCAACTACAAGTTCCACACCAATGACTATAACATAGTTAATATCAAAAATTTATTTCATAAGATATTGTTGCGTCATTGTTTTGACTTTCAGTAATCCAAAACTGGAAAAGAAAATTTGTCCAACATAGATAAGATTTTGAAAAGCACCCAAAGTACTTTTAGTTTGAAATAATGCAAGGCATAGTTGACTTTGCAGCAACTTCATGGATCATGTTCAACGAAATTTCCCTTAATACTTTGGACTTGTTCCACTCAGGGAAGGTTGTTTCTACAACTTTATAACACAACCATTTCTTTCACTGTTTTCCTGACTTCTCTTCTGCTACTGCATATATATCACTTTCCAAATCTCTTTAGCCTCAGCCAAATGTCTTGCTGATCAAGAATCATTGCTACTCCAGTTAAAGAACAATGTCACATTCGACCATGAATATTCCACCAAACTAATATTGTGGAATAAAAACACTGCTTGCTGCAATTGGAGTGGTGTAACTTGTGACAGTGAAGGACATGTTATTGGCCTTGACTTGAGTGCAGAATATATTTATGGTGGATTTGACAATACAAGCAGTCTATTTGGTCTCCAACATCTCCAAAAAGTGAACTTGGCTTTTTACAATTTCGATTCTTCCCTTCCATCAGCATTCAACAAGCTGGAGAAGTTGACATATCTGAATTCAACAGATGCTATATTTGTTGGGAAGATTCCAATAGAGATTTCACAGCTTACAATTAGCCACCAAAATCTACAAAAGCTTGTCCAAAATCTGACAAATCTAAGGCAATTGTATCTGGATGGTGTAAGTATATCAACTAAGGGACATGAATGGATCAATGCTTTGTTGCCGTTGCGTGACCTACACGAATTGAGCATGTCTAACTGTGGTCTATTACGTCCTCTTGATTCCTCCCTAACAAGACTAGAGAACCTATCAATCATTATTCTTGATGAGAACTATTTTTCATCCCCAGTTCCTGAAACATTTGCAAATTTCAAAAACTTGACTACCCTCAGTCTTGCATTTTGTGCATTATCTGGTACATTTCCACTGAAGATCTTTCAGATTGGAACATTGTCTGTTATTGACTTATTTTCCAACAAAAATCTCCATGGTTCATTTCCAAACGACTCACTAAGTGAATCTCTTCATAGAATTAGAGTCAGTGACACAAACTTCTCTGGAGCATTACCTAGCTCTATTGGCAACTTGAGGCACTTATCTGAATTGGATCTTTCTGTTTGTCAATTTAATGGAACCCTTCCAAATTCATTGACAAACCTCACACACCTCAGTCACTTGGATCTGTCATCTAACAAATTCACTGGTCATATTCCCTTCTTAGACATTAAAAGATTGCGGAATCTTGTCACCATTTACTTAAGTAACAATTCTATCAATGGTATCATCCCTTCCTTCCTATTTAGACTCCCATTATTACAAGAGCTTCTACTTTCATTCAACCAATTTAGTATATTAGAAGAATTCACAATCATGTCTTCCTCATTGAATATTCTTGATTTAAGCAGCAATGATCTATCAGGGCCTTTTCCAATATCCATTGTTCAGCTCGGTTCACTTTATTCACTTGACCTTTCCTCTAACAAGTTTAATGAATCCCTCCAACTAGATAAACTTTTTGAGCTCAAAAACTTAACTAGTTTATACCTTTCATACAACAACTTATCAATCAATGGAAACGGTTCAAATGTTGATCTGTCTTCGATTCCCAACTTTGACGTTCTAAGATTGGCATCCTGCAACTTGAAAATGATCCCTAGTTTCTTGATAAACCAATCCGGATTGATCATTCTAGACCTTTCAGATAACCAGATTCATGGAATAGTACCAAATTGGATTTGGAAACTACCATATCTTCAAGTCCTTAATATTTCTCACAATTTTTTCACTGACTTGGAAGGACCTATGCAAAATCTTACTTCCATTTGGATATTAGACCTTCATAACAACCAACTTCGGGGGTCAATACCAGTTTTTCCTAAATCTTCTGATTATTTGGATTACTCAACAAACAATTTTTCAGTTATCCCACAAGATATTGGTAATTACCTGTCTTCCACAAAGTTTCTATCTCTTTCAAATAATAATTTACAAGGAAACTTCCCTCATTCCCTCTGCAAAGCTTCAAATATTCAAGTGCTTGATATTTCCTTCAACAAAATTTCTGGAACAATTTCTCCATGTTTAATGACAATGACTCGTACCCTTGAGGCATTAAATTTAAGAAAGAACAATCTCAGCGGCCCCATACCAGATATGTTTCCGCCTTCTTGTGCCTTAAGGACTTTGAACTTCCATGAAAATCTCTTACATGGGCCAATTCCCAAGTCTCTCTCCCATTGCTCATATTAAAGGTATTGGACATTGGATCAAATCAAATTGTTGGTGGTTATCCATGCTTCGTGAAGAATATACCAACACTTAGTGTATTGGTTTTGCAGAACAACAAACTTCATGGTTCCTTAGAATGTTCACATTCACTAGAAAATAAGCCGTGGAAAATGATTCAAATTGTCGACATTGCTTTCAACAATTTCAATGGAAAACTACTTGAAAAGTATTTCACATGGGAACGATTTATGCATGATGAGAATAATGTTCGATCAGACTTTATCCACTCTCAGGATAACCAGGAATCATATTATCAGGATAGTGTGACAATTTCCAATAAAGGTCAACAAATGGAGTTGGTTAAAATTCTAACAATCTTCACAGCCATTGATTTATCATCCAATCATTTTGAAGGTCAAATCCAGAAGTTATGATGAACTTCAAAGCACTTCATGTTCTCAACTTTTCAAACAATTATCTCTCAGGTGAAATATGATCTTCTATAGGAAACCTGAAGCAGTTCGAGTCATTAGACCTCTCAAATAACTCTTTGGAATTTTTTAAGTGTGAACTAGGATTTATTTTTGGAATTGGAAGTGTTATTGGTCCCATCATGTTTTGGAAGCAATGGAGGGTAGGTTATTGGAAACTCATGAGAAAATTATTTGCTGGATATTCCCTTGGATGCATTTTGAATATGTAAAACAAGGAGGACAAACTTACAGAGTTTTAAGGTGGTAGTAGCATTAGTCACTAATGAGTGTACTAGAATAAATTCAGAAGTGTGTATCTTGCAATCTATTATACTAATGTTTACTCAAAACTACATTCAGATCACTGATACAAATAAATAGGAATAAACAAGCACTATAAATCCTTCATACATATGTAATCTACAATAAAATAATCAAGGAAATTCCACCTCTTCTAAGTTCTTCAACATAATCCATGCCTAGTTGAATATAATCAGCACTATAATTTGACAGAGAAATGAAATATGGTTTGAATTTCTTTTTTAAATGATATAATTAAAACAAACATAGACAGTGGTACTAGAGATTCATATTTACCAACTAACTGTTTTCATGGAGGGGAGGGATTAATTTTCTTTTTTCAATGTTTTTAGAATGTTATATGACCATTTATTATATTCTTTATCACCATGACACTTAACTCTCATATACTATTATGCTGGATAAACTTCTTGTATTATTAGTGTAATTATGTTCACCACCTTTCAAAATTTGGAAATGACAGGAACTGAGTTAGACCTTCAAAATTTAGAAGATAATAATTTGATATCTTAATCTAAAAATGAGACCAAAAACACTAAAGTAATATATCATTAGGTGTACCTAGATTAATATCAAAATAAAACAGTTGACAACACGTTAACAAGATGTTACAGAGAATGGTATCCATGTGTATGTCAAATGATGTCATCATCTAGCTGACAATTAGAAAATCAAATTAAGCAATTGTCTATATCTAGATTTTGGAGTTGTATCCTTTGTTTTTCCAGTTTGATTATGATGTTTGATACGAACCCCTAAGTGTACGGTTCTATCGAGTAGTAAAAGGTTATCGATCCACAAAGATTTAAAGTAATTACCGATTTTGTTTTTAGTTTTTATTAGTTGAAAAGATCAAGTTGGTTGGTTTTATAATTGCTTTGTTAAGATTCAGATTAAAAGGCGTCATGGAATCGTTGGTTTCATCTTAATGCCTAATCATAAACATTCCAAATTTATTTCTCTATTTTTAAGTTAAGTTCTTTTCTAAAAGCAAGAATCTCTTAGATATTTCATGTTAACAAATACATAAATGTATCTCAATAACAACCAAACCTATTCTCATGGTTGATTATTATTGAGACCCTTTAAGTGCAACTCTTATTGCCTCAATACTTCATAAAACTATTCATTTGGGGTGTTCCCATCAAGTTTTATGTAGTCTTGTCCAATCTCATTTATTCCAATATCAAAATTCACATTTCGGTCATTCGTTTGATATTTGAAATGATGAAATAACAACCATTAAACTTCACCTTTCGATCATTCGTTTACGCTTGTTACTGAGTTTGAAAGCTATGAGATTAGATTAGAAAATAGAAGTTAAACAAGACAAATATTTAGACTTGGTTTGAATAGGATTAAGTCATTTGACTATTCCAAGAATCCCAAGACTAAAAGGTCTACTCACTCATGAACATAGTAGACATAAGATTAAAGTAGAAAATAAACTACATAATTGTAAATGACTGAATGTAAATTGCTGGAATCGTAAAGAATAGAAAAGTAAATAGCAAGAATGTAAAAGTGCAGAAAAAGTAAAGAAAATAAACTTAGAACAAAATGTAGAACTTTGATCTCACTATATGAAGTTTACAAGCATTCCAAGATGATTACAAGTCTGATGGAGGACCTATTTATAGCCTAGAACCTCCAGACAAGACATTAAACTCAAACTTACAGGCTTTAAAACAAAGAAAATCAAAGGGTTTCGTAACAATTCTAGCTGACAGCAAAAACACACAGTCTGGGGTTCAGACCGTGCAACTTCCAAGTGTTAAAAATGCACGGTTTGGGGTTCAGGTTCTAGGGAGAAACACACGGTCCGTGCACTTTCAAAGCCAGGCCATGCGTTTTCTTTTTCAAGTTTTCAACCCCTTTCTGTTTCAAATTGAGCTTAGGTGTCTTCATGAAAGTTGTAGATATGAATGTTAGCTTTCATCTGCCTTTAGTTTGACTCCATTCCAACATCTACAACTTAAGTCAAAATACTACACATGAGTCAACATAGACAACACAAACCGTGTGCTTTTCCAACTATTCATTTTTCTTGTTTTTCTTCAATTTTTCTGTTGCTACCTCAGCCAAATGCTCTCATTTCTTTGTTACTTGTCCTGAAAATAAAAATCAAAGTATTTGCAGCAAAATAGCTCTAAACTAGGATTAAAATTAACAATACTTTATTGAATTTGAATGCTAAAAACACGAAAAACTACAACTTATCAAATTTCCCCATGCTTGAATCTTTGCTTGTCCTCAAGCAAAAGACAAAGAACATCAACAACACAAATAATTTCAAACTTTTATTTTTCAAAGGCTTTGTTCTTAGAGTACATTTATCACAACCCCAAGTGCTTTTCATGAATCCTTTCAACCCAACAACAGTTTCAAGTGAGTGTGTCTGTGGGGTCCAACTTTTTATTGCTCCTGTATAAGAGGTATTATGAGAAAAACAAGTTCTAACTTTAACAGTAAACATATCAAATTTTTTTTCTCATTTATTTCATATAACCTAGATGGAAATTTTTTATTTGGACCTTTGGTGTTCATTTTCATGGGGAATTGCAAAAGCTTTTTTATTAATTTTGAACCATATCATTCCCGAAAAGTTAGTGAGGGTGAGTCATACCGATCAATGTCAATGCCTCTTATTTTTGTACTCTGACCCCTTTTTCATTTATGTGTACACCTTATTGCATTTCATTGTTCCCCACACTAACTTATACTCCCTCCGTTCCTTTTTAAGTGTCACTTTGGGAGAAATTTTTTGTTCCTATTTAACTGTCACTTTCAAAGTTCAATGCAACAATAAATGTTGTTTTACCAACATTACCTTTAGTCATTTATTGCAGAGAGAGAAATATATGAAATAAGATATTAAATAATTAAGGCTATTATAGTAAAAGTATAAATTATTGTATAAGAAAAAGTAACATTTATTGAGTGTCTTGGTTTATGTAAAATATCAAAAAGTGACAGCTAAAAAGGAACGGAGGTAGTACTACTTTTTACTTGAAATTTTTGAGGGTAAGTTTACCACTAAAGTTATAAATTATTCCTTAAAATACCTACCTACGCACTTACTCAAATATCTGCAACTTTGTGAATTTCTCAAAGAGAAAGGTTCACATTGAAACTGATGTGAGTTTAATAGAAACACTTAAATCAAAAGGTTATATTTACATGCACTTTTTCATCATCAAACTCAACCTTTGATTTTTTTATTTTTTATATACTACTGACATTGTGTTGCTACATCACCTATCACATGACACAAATAAAAACTCATACAAGGGGAATTAGAAAAAAAGACAATTTTTTTTTACCCCTCCCCATGCTTAAACTAAGCATTATCCTCAATGATTCAAAAACAACGAAAAAGGGTATGAAAGCTCACATGATTTAATGTTGCTCAGGTGTATTTGATGATTTCAGAACATATCCTTCTTGCGGTTTTTCTTTTATTATTCTGCAAAACGCAAACAAAAGAAGTGACATTAACCCATGAGTTGCCTCCGACACAACACTCTTTAACGTCATTAGCTTGAAAATAAAAAAGAGTTTCATTTTCCACCCCTTTCTGTTTCGAATTGAGCTTAGGTGTCTTCATAAAAGTTGTAGATATGTATGTTAGATTTTATCTGCCTTTGGTTTGACTCCATTCCGACATCTACAACTTAAATTATGATCAAAATACTACACATGGATCAACATCGACAACACAGACCGCGTGTTTTTCCAGCTATTCATTTTCTTGCTTTTCTTCAATTTCTCTGCTCCTACCTCAGCCAAATGCTCTCATTTCTTCGTTACTTGTCATGAAAATACAAACCAAAGTATTTTTAGTAAAATAGCTCAAAACTAGGATTAAAACTAACAATACTTTATTGAATTTGAATGCTAAAAACACGACAAACTACGACTTATCAAATGTTTTAACTTATATATTTATGTTTTGAATGAAACACTATCACCATAATTCTCAATGAAAGTTAATTAATACGCACCATCACACACAAAGGAGTAACACGAAGTACAACTTAAATGTAAATACAAAACTTTATTCTAATAGTTATCAAAATCCCTAACACTGTCTTTATCACCACCTTAAAATTCTGTATGTCTGTCCTCTGTCAGTTGCATATTCAAAATGCATCCTCTGGAAAATCAAACAGAGAATTTTGTCTATGAGTTTCCAGTAACTTACTCTCCATTTCTTCCAAAACAAGAGGGGACCAATGATGATTCCGAGCCCAAAAAACAAATCCCAACTCCACACTTAAAAAATTCCAGTCAATCGAACAAGATAACCTTTCACATGCTGGTTGCGAGTGCAGTTCATCCTGCTTTTTACTGTATAGTGTTGCATTCAGCGGAGGACCATATAGTCCATCATTACCTTCAAACGAAGATGCTTCAAATGACTGAAGTTGGGTACCTGTTGGGATCTTCCCCACCAAATGATTAAAGGATAGGTTC
>Ga0099826_10001634_pt1 | contig 13718 bp, 13 predicted proteins | sample Mtrugardesep15_FD_76830 | JGI IMG/M metagenome (GOLD analysis project Ga0099826, IMG submission 76830) | Root nodule microbial communities of legume samples collected from California, USA - M. trunc garden sep15 | ecosystem: Host-associated > Plants > Roots > Nodule | place: USA: California... | reverse complement strand
TTAACGTCTATATTTGGGTGAAGGAATTCAACTTGTGCTCTTTGTGATGCTCTTTCCATCCTTAACAAGTCTTGTGAAATGTTTAACAGAATTGCTGCATCAAAATTCTTATGACCAAAACCAACTTTAAAAGTAAGAGTCTTTAATGACGAGGAATTTGCAAGTATGAACCGTATCAAACTCATTGCATGTTTAAACCTGCCTCCAACTCTGATATGCACTGTCTGAAGTTGACTAAGACAACAACTACTGCATTCTAGCTCCTCCGATTGGTTTGGCTCTTCAACATCGTCACCGTAAATATTCTAAATTTTAAAAAATAAAAGAGTCAAAGGTATGAAGAAAAAAAATAAGACAACACATAAGCTTATCAACTGTGATGGATGAATAAGGTATTTATTGTCACCTGTATATCAAGTTCCACCAGGTTAGCAGCACTTTTCAGTACACTAACAATATACAAAACTTCTCCTCTGTCATCCATATTCAAGCTAAATAATTTCAAATACTTTAAGCTTATCAACTGTGATGGATGAATGATATCTGCATAGAGCTATGAGGTATATTTGTACAACACTTATAAGTACAACTTTCAATGCAAATACGGGAAACATTGGATTGAACCATAAAAAAAAAAAGATACAACATTGCTTCTCTTTCAAACATACATTAAAAGATAAGTTTAAAAGATCAAACTGCGAGGGCATACTAGATAGAAGTGGTTTTAAAAAACAACTAAATTGAGATTGGATTTGGAACATCGAAAGTAACATTACAATATATTATACTGTAATGGTTTTATCGCAACAAAGCTTGGTTACATCCCCTTGTAAAAAATTCACCCCATGTAGAGTAGTGTAACTAGAGAAAACAAGTGCATATGTCAAAAAATATTATGCTCAATAATTTCTAAGATTAAATGTACCAAACAAACATATGGGTCAGAAATAGAATATTGTCCAACAGAACAATAACAAATAGGCTGATATTAGTGATGTCGTTTACTAACCTTGTTGAAATATGAGTCTATAGCTAGCCTCTGAATTTTCGGCAAACTTTTGATCAAACCAGATACTCTCGCTTGATTAACTGAGAGTCTAAGATCAATCAGATTCTTTGCATTTTTTAGACAAATTGATTTCATATCTCCATACAATAGTATGCTGAGCTTTTCAAGTAATGGGCAGCAAGCAATAAGACTCTCAAGTGAACCGAGCTCATATCTATTACATTCTAAGTCAAGGACCAGCAAACTTTTTAAGCCACAGAAATTGGGCGGAACTGATAAGTTAAATCCGGACAACCGAAAGTGAGTCAATTCTTGACAAGAGAAGACAAGAGATGGCATTTTCATATAAGGCAATCCGTTAAACATTCCGCAATGCAGAAGCTGAAGATGTTTAATGCCCCTCCTTGACAAAAACAGAATCCACTTATTGAGGTATTCATTTGTGATCAAGAAATTGGAGAATATATGGGTGTCAAGAGTAAAACTATATATCGGCCCATTGTGAAGGAAAAGGACTTCAGTGATAATTCTAGAAATCTCAGGGCCAGGGTCATCAAGTTCCTCAAACCTACTAAAAAAGTCAGCATCAAACGAAAGTTCTTCGTATGGGACTGAAGTCCACATATACCTCCATTTTCTAGACAGAATACTGGTACTTACTCGCTCTTGGATGTCCAAGTGTTTTAAGATGCCATCGATGACATTACTTGGTAAGTCACTAATCCGATCAATGCGACTAGCCTTCTTCTTGGACAGAGTCATAGGTGAACTGCAAATGAAATTAAATAACGAAATAATTATAGAAATGAATGGGGGCAAAATTGTTTGTGTATGATGTTTGGGCATGCTTCAAAGAAAACTAACAAAGCCGCTACAATACATAATGAAAACATTTTCATTTTATCCCTAGAGGGATTCTGTCAACACTCCCCTTTCAAATAAGGCTGTAAAAATAGCAGATAGGCTTGCTTATAGCAACTAAGTTTATGGTTTAATAGGTATCAAATGGTTTTGAATGTTCTAATCAAATCCATTTTTCATGAAAGGATTTTTCTGAATGAGTTTGTTTTATGGTTTGATGGGTATGAAAGCATTGTTGAATTAAATTGTATGAAAATTTTGATCAAGCACACTCAAAATGCTTTCAATGAAACTCAAATATGAACTTATAAAATACTAGAGACTTACAGTTGAGAGAGAGAGAGAGACGCCTGGGCGTTGCTGCAATGCGAGCGGGTGTGTGTGTTGTCCCTTTGCGATATTTAGGGTTTTTGCTTTGACTAAGAAGAAGAAGAAGAAGAAGAAAAGTTTGCATTAAGTAATCTCAGTCACTCAAAAATCGTGTTTATTATTGTAACTACCGGAGTAGAATAGGTGACGGACGGACGGACGGACTAGGTAGTAAATGGAAAGAAAGTAAATGGGCACATTTATCAACCAAAAATAAATAAGTTTTAATCCGTATAAATATATAAACTTTTCGTTTTTTCTTGTCTCTCAAAAGTTTTTTATCTTTATTTTAAAGTAAACTCAAACGTAGAGTTCATATTTTTTAACGAGTCATATTCGGTTTTGATAAGAGTGGTTACGTACCATATTCGAGTGGTTTTTAATCGAACGATTAAATCATATAAAGGTGTATACTCTCGAGCGATTACATACTGTGCAGTACGTAATCGTAACAATGATCTGGACTGTTTTATCCTGAAGGCGGCGCGATTGTTAGTCTACCTCACACAAACTTGGGTAGTGCCGCGAAACATGTTAAAGAAAGCGACCTGGTCGTGACTCACCCCGGTAAATTCGTTTGGTATAATTTTAAATACGAAAACAACAATTATCATGCAACCATTGATGTTACATGCAATTGATAAATGCTACTATAAGCTATCATGCAACATTTTAGGGTTAATATTGATGTTAAATGTTTCCATGACAGGATAAACATTTATTTTAATTTTTCCCTAAAATAAATACTTTTATTTTAATTTTTTTTAACATAGTTTAGTGACTAAAAAATCAACCCTTAATATAAATAAGTGGGGAATCTGAATTCAAACTCCGGTTTTTGCATATTGCAACCTCCCTATCAACATACATGATTGAACTTAACCTCTTGCTACTGTGTTATTTATAATCTAGGGATTACGACCCGATGCACCTCTAATAAGATCTACCATGTGTTTCAAACCATTTTCAAACTCATTTTCTCCACTCTCTTTCCCTACTCCAACAAATCAAGCTTTAGCAAAATTCATCAAACTCAAGTAACTAATCAAAATCATTTCTCAAACTCTACACATTCCTTCTCATTTTGTGGGTTAAAGTTTATGAATATGCTAAAAATTAATTTCAATTTGAATGTTGTTTACTTATTTTGGTACTTGTTGAATGTTGTTTACTTATTTTGGTACTTGTTGATCGATTTGAATGTTGATTTTACATGTGAATGTAGTTTAAATTGAAATGTGACATTTTAAGAATTGAAATAACACAATGAAAATTATATATTTATTTATTTTGCGCTCTAGGTTTTTGATGAAATGTTTCAAAGAATGTTAATTGATATTTTTCTGATGGTTGTTATTGATATGGCTGACAATGTTGGTAGGAAGAGACTCAACATGATGGCCTAGCACAACTTTTGTACGCAAAGAACGTGTTGCATCTAATCCTCTTCCTAAACGGGGTTGACATAGGCGCACGACTGTTACAGACAACATTGATGCATCCATTTCACAGGCTGCATAGCCTTCACATGTTGTAGAGCCTTCACAGGCTCTAGAGGCATCATATACTGCATATTAATATGATTATGAGCAAATGAGCAGCATGACAAGTTGCCACAGGCGCCAACATCACCACCACCACGGTACCCATCACCACCACCACCACAAGACCCACCACGGCCACCACTTTGCTATTTAAACAAGGCAAGAGTCCGATCTCCGACTCTTGTGTATGAAGACATTCCGATTGGAAGGAGGACATTCCACCTTGCGTGCCTCATTGGTTTTCCAACTGAGATTAGTCACCATTAAACAGTGGTGGAAACTTTGTATCTATAACATGGTAATAAAACAAAACAAGCTAAGGGTCAAGCCCAGTTTCAAGTCATTTATTGCAAGACAAGCTACGGGTCTTCCAAACATGAAGACATTGCAATGGCACGAACCATGTTCTTGACACATGCTACTTCAAGGTATAGATACAAGAATGATTCTCATAGTGTATGCACTGATTCTATTGCACAAGAAGTTGATTCTGATGAAAACAACATGGTTTTGAGTTTAAGCAAATAACAGATTCAAAGTTTTCTTGCACTGTTACCCTCTGCTTCCCCCACTGTTGCTGCCCAATCCTCAAAACTTGTCAGCTCATACAATCTCCATCACATCTCCTAACTTTGGTAAATGATTAGAAATTTTACATTCAGAAGCTTCTGAGCACATTCTTTTCTTCACATTATTTATCTCTACTTATCAAACAATCAACTTATTGTAACTTAAACCACACAACCGTACTTATTTTCTTAAACACAACATAGTAACACTGGAATAAATCCAAATACAATAAAGTAAAAAGTATGACTGGACAAATTTGTTCCTCTTCATCATCTGTCTTTACCATCAACCTCATTTTCCAGTCATTTTGCTGCGGTATTGGTGTTGGACCTCACCTGTCAAATTATAAAAAGAATATAAGTTTTATATCTTATAATAGTCACACACATTATTAATATACTAAGATCAAGAGTTTAATAAACTATACACTTAGTGTAAAAAAATTAACAAATGTGTTAAATCATATTTCAGTAAACAACATGTACAAATCATTTTCTTTTTTTAAGGTATTACGATTGGATTAAACACACACACACACACAACCTTCCCTCTGTAATAAAAAAAAAGGGCTAGTATGTAACCAAAAATAAAGTAATGTCCTATATCACTCTCCAAAATAAATTAACACTCTTATCATTCAACAGTCTTTATCATCATTCATCAATGTCATGCATCTTCTTACGGTCTTACCGAGTTATTTGGGTCAGCCTAGATACAAAAACAGTGATGTTAGTTTGATAATAATGAAGGAAAAAAAAGGTTCATTAACTATAGAAATGGTAATATTTTATTTTTCAAGTGAAAATTAATATCTCCCCTTGCTGGTTTGCTTTCAATAGGGAGTTATTGACAAGGCAAACTCATAATTAATTGAACTTCCATTGTGAAAATGTTAGCAGTATATATGTGATGGTTGCTCACAAATACAATGTACTTCCCATCCTACAAATTGACATAATTACTAAAATGGTAAATGAAGGTGTTCAAACACTAAAGTTTCTATCTTCAGAAAACGAAAAAGTTAAAACATACTTGTGCCAGAAACTCCTTATGTATGGTAAAGTTGAGGTCAATTTCCAATGGGACAGCATCTGAGATATCCTGAAACTTAAGCCCCAACAACTTGTCTGCATTGATGGTACCTGGACAGAAAGTTTCCATCTTGTGGCAGTTGATTACAAACACGTGCTCCAAGGATGGAAAACACAGAGTACAATTCCATGAATAAAAGCACTTGAGTTCATGTAAATCTTTAAGATACAAAGCCTGGAGATCCTCAAATATTATCTTTTCATCCTCATCCGATGGATCACCTTCATGAGATACTATCTCTTGTATTGATTCACAACATATAATATTCATTGTTTTGAGTCGAGCCAAACTTTTGGCTGTTGAGGATGTGAACAAATTTACCAATCCGTTGCAGTCAGACACAAACAAATGCATCAGATTGGAGAAACATACAGTAGATGCTGCTATGTTCCTTAAACGAAAGCATCTAGCTATTTCCAATGTTTCTAGATTCTTGATTAAGGGTTCAACCCAAGAGTGCTCTAACCCAATGGAAACGAGCTCCATAAGTAAATCCAATGTTAATACTTTCAGATGGGGTAGGAGTTCTGTATAGACCACATCAGGCCTTTGAATGCAGAAAATCTCCGTGAAGGAACTACAAGACACCGCAAGCTTCTGTATATTAGGCACCTGTCGTAAAAATGCATATGGAAATACATCTGATTCAACATGAAAGCACACCAAATAAAGAGCTTTTAATTTGTGCAAGAGGTTACTCCGCGAAATAATCTTCAATTCTTTCTCACTCAGTAACAAGCTCTGCAGATTGGGTGTAAGCTACAAAGATAAACCAACGATCAGGCAAAAGAAGGTTAGGGAGCCGGTTATAGATCCAACTCTTTTACGTATAATGAAATAATGAACCTTTCAAGCTAAAAGATGCTCAATATATAGTTATTGATAGATTAGCTATTTCAACAAAATATGGGCAAACAAGTTAGCTTAAAAGAAAAAACCTTTACATTTTTAAAAGAAAGTGAAGTATGCTATTTAAAATGGTAGAAGGTTGGAGTGGAGATCATTAAGAAGGTCTGCATGGTCCCTATGAAGAACATATGATCATGAAAAATCGTTTTAGATGATAAAGGCCTTTTAAAAAAATTTAAGCACCATTGATATGTATGTATGATATAGTACAATGGCGTGCAAGAATACATCATTATTAATAGTCTAGTTAGTATAATATTTGAATTTATGTAGATGTGTAAAACATACAGAAGTTAATAATTAACAGCATACTTCATTTCTATTTTACTTTAAAATGATATATCAGCTTACATTTTAGCTATATTACTTGTTTTTACTTTAAAATGTTATATTTTTATTGATCATGTTTCCTACAATTCATAATACGATTTGATTCAGAACTCAAAAAATAGGTTTTTGATTCAGGATTGGAATCTTGATTTTATAACCATGATTATAGGCACTACCAAGGTCATATCTCTAGTTAGTGTTGTACATTCAACAAATGTCATTACCATTCATATAAAAGTAAGAAGGAGATTAAGTTCAGTTTTTAGGAACCAATTAGGATCCTGCATCAAGGAGATTTTTAAAGAAATGATACCTTTTCAATATTGTTCACTTCACCTTCAGAATGTGACTCTTGATGTGTGGATAACTTCAACGTGTCAAAATGAAGTGAACGGTAAAAACACTTGAGCTTTGGCAATTCTAGTAGTGTCATTGAGATCACGCAAGGGAATGAAAGCTCCAAAATTGTTCCTTTGGGATCTGCATTATTTTCTGCAACAATAAACATCAGCTCTTCACAGTGTTTCACGTGTAGATCTTCAAGTTTCACAAGATCTTTGGCTACTGATGCTGGGAACAAACTTGTAAGGCCTTTACACTTATCAACATATACTTGTTTTAGAAGTTCAGTTGTTAGAATTCCATGAGGATCTTCATTCCAAACATTCTCCAAATTTGGCAACTGCTCTAAAGTCAATACCTTCAGGGATAAAGGGAAGGGAATCAGGGCTGGTCCCTTAGTTGTCATTTTTCTGTCTTCTGTTATACATTTCACATCAAATATGGTTTTCACATAACCACAATTTCGAACTGCCAACTTTTCCATTTTTGTTAAGAAAAGAAGTAAATTGGATGGTAGTACTTCCGATAAAAATTGGCACCCGTCCACAATTAATTCCTCCAAATTGCCAAAGCATGAGTGTGGGACTGGCAAGCCATGCCATACATCCTGTAGTACTGGTTCATCTATGAGACTCACAACAGTTCCTTTTGGTGCATAATCAGAAATCTACACATGAAATAGAGTAGAAAAAATTACTTGCTATTTACCAAGGTCAATAAGAATTGAGATGCGAAATTGTAATTTCATTTCATTTCAAATTGAGATGTGGAATTGTAATTTCATTTCATTTTCCAAACATAGAAATTTGTTCAAAAGGTTATATTTTTAAATCTGACTTTTCCTAAGGTTGTAATTAAACCAGGTTTAGGGGATTTGAGTTCTTGTATAGATCATAACAGCTTACTACATGCAGTTTAATGATGGCCTTGCAATATCAAATATATACCAAAATAGACTTATCCCTCCAAAAACTTCCCCTTCAAACCCAACTCTCAAACATACCCGAAGCAATCAAGCAAGGTAGACTAGCACCTTGTAAATCATCAACAATGTATACATTAAGCAAAGAAAAGAGACTTGTAGAGCTAAATATTCTGAGATCAAATAAGTATGTTGTTAACATACTTATTATAAAAAGGGAAGTCCGATGCACTAAAGCTCCCGCATACGCAGGGTCCGGGAAGGGGCCCACCAATTGGTATATTGTACGCAGCCTTATACTGTTTTTCACACAAGAGGCTGTTTCCAAGACACTAACATCTAATATTATAAAAAAAAACTTTTACTTTTGTATTAACTAATTAATAAAAATAGTAAATTCTATTTCAATTCCTTAATATTGTTTCCAACACACTTTAACCAGAATTTATAAAATAAATAATCAGTATGACCTATAGATAAATTTTTGGTTTGAAATTTTTTAAAATTCAAATTGATTGTGTTTACAATTGTAATTAGTTGCGCGCGCGCACACACAGACACACACATATATATACATATATATTTTTATATTTCTTTCTTTATTTATTTATTTATAAACTCAATTTTAATTTGATTGACTAAATTTGAAATAATTCAAATTGACAATCTTATGCTTATCTTAATAATATAAGCAAATCTAAATTCTAATAATATTGTGTTATACACGAATACTTGTAATAATGTATTTTGATCAACAACCGTAAGAGTATATATGTTATTGACTCTGTACATACCTCTTCCTCAAACCTCTTGCGTATTGTAGCATTCAGATCACCTTCCCATTGTGGTGTTTTATCTTTGATGAATGTAACTCCAGAAGACAATTTGGTTGGATCTATCTTGTTGACTGGACTGAAAGTTTTCATCCAGATGCATTGAATCAAGGACACTTTCTCCAAGGATGGAAAGCACAAGGAAAACTTCCCTGGGTAAAAGCACCTTAGCTTTGATAAATCTTTTAGAAACAAAGTGTGGAGGTCCTCAAATATTAACTTTTTATCTTCACCTGATTCATCCCCCTCTGTGGACACTATCTCTTGCATTGATTCACACGATTCTATCTTCATTACTTTGAGTCGGCACATACTTTTGGCTGTTGACGATGTAAACAGATATAGCATTCCACTACATATATTTACAGCCAAATATGTGAGGCTGGAGAAAGATACCATGTCTGGTACCAAGTTTATTAAACGATAGTTACTTCTAATGTTTGGAGATTTTCAAGAATGGGGTGTAGCCAAGAGTGCTCTAAACCAATGGATTTGAGATCAAAAATCTTATTTAACTCTATTTCTTTTAGGTGCAAGAGGAATCTTGTGTAATCGGCATTAGGTCTTTCAGCAGAGAACAACTCTTCAAGTAAACAATATCTGAATTCCAACTTTCTTATAATGGGTAACATGCTAAGGAACCGATATAGAACACTATCCGACTCTTCTTGAAAGCATTGCAGTTTTTCAAATTGTAATTTACAAGACTTCGGATTCCATGTAACCTCGGTGTCTCCAATACCAAATGATAAATGCTTCATACTAGGAATCTGGATAGCCCATGAGGAAAAACAAATAAAGGAAATTATATATATTAGATGTATAGAGAAACACAACTTACATAGAACTAACTCTTCTATTAAAATAAAGATTTGATGTTAATAGGACCAAACTGAAGGGATAATTGAATATGAAAGAGTGAATACGAAGGATTGTAGAAGATACAGAAGCAGGTCCTTCTAGGAATGTATTATTTGCTTAAGAGGGAATACAATGGATGGAGAGAATTCTCCCTGCAAGAATAAAAATGCAAAGGCTACTGAAATGCTGGTCGAATGATAATTCCACTGGGAATATCCCCTACTGAGTGGAGAATGGCTCTCACTCCCCAGTCCCAATTTTCACTCCAAAACTAGCCCCCTTTCCTGATTGACTCAATTCCATTATATTCACATTCTCCTTACTGATTCTCTCAATCCCCACCACTCCCAAGCTGCTACCAGTACAATTAGTTACATTTAGTTCATCATTTTTCTCCTCATTTCCTGCCATCTGTCCCTCTTGCACACCCACTCCCTCTTTTTTCTTTCCCTTTTCTACCCTTCCTTTTATAAACATAAACATATTCAAGAGGCCTTTAAGAAATCTTCTAAAACATAGAATTAAATATTTGAAATCCCATAATTATTATAAATCTATATCTGTTTATTATTAGTCCATCACTAGACAACAAAGTATGAGTCAAAGCATAGAAGAATTGGATATTGATGACTGATGAGCTTTAGGAATTAGATTAATTGTTTAAATATCATCCATTAAATAAAAAAATAGGAATAGATTTCAGTGATAGATACATTATTCGGTTATAGGTTCATCAATGTGATGCCGCTGGGTTAGGTATACTCTTATATTATCTAGGGAAGTGAAACTGGTTTTAACTGCTTAAGCCCAAGTTGTGAGAAGTACTGAAATATTTTATTATTATTATTATTATTAATCTTAACACTAGCATTTGATTTTACATTTATTTTATTTTATTTTATTTCAATTCCTTAAATCACTCCTTAATTTATGTATGGAGTGTCATTACGTACTCTCTCCTATAAAGGAGCACCTTTCTCATTGGAATAAACAAGTAGTGAAGTCATAGAATACTTTCAACATACCTTTTCAACTGGAACAAGGGCTTGCTCGTCTGGATGATCTTCTTGACATTCGAGTATCACTAAGTTACAGCGATATGCATACAATTCTTTTAGCAGGGGCCATTCTATCTTATGTAAACCACGATAAAAGTATTTGAGCCCTGGCAATTTGTTTATGTACAATGAGGTCAGAGAAGGAAACATTAACTCTTTTGTTGCTCCTTCTGCAGGTATTTCATCCTCTGAAAATATTTCTACCAACTCTTTACAGTGTGTTACTCTAAGCATCTCAAGTCTCGTAAGATCTTTAGCCACCGATGCAGGAAACACATATTTAAGGGTATCACATTCTAAAACACTCATTTCTTGTAGCACTTGAAGGCAAAAATTTCCTTCAGGGTCTTTGTTCCATACATGCTCCAGGATTGGTAGCTCATCCAAAAACAATTTTTTCAAGCGAAATGTTCCCAAAGCTTTAGTTGCCCTTGCGTCATTTATATTAAATATGACTTTCACAGCACTGCACCCCGTTACGTTTAACTCTTCCAAATTACCAAAGCAAGGAAGTAAATGAGATGGAATTACGTGCACTAGATTGTTACATTGTGATACCCCCAAAGATGTCAAGTTGTGAAACATGTACTCATGCACCAAATCACTGCAATGCCATACTTGTTCTAATAATTCAGGATGATAATAAAGGTCCAGTTTCTCTGTATATCTGAAAAAAATCTGTAAAATCAAGGAAATAAAGTAAAAATTATCAAGAAGAATTACAAAGAAAATGAAGGTGTTGTGAGTTAAGACTCAAATATTCAACAAGCTAAATTATTTATTATAAATAAAAAACATGACTATAACGTTTAGACTAAGATTCTAAAATATATAAATGGAATCGGTATTATTTTGATTAAAAAGTAAAAAATTAAGATGAGAGGGTCTGGTTGGTATTTAATGAATAAGCACCTTGTCTTTGAAAACTTTCTGTATAGTGGAATTCAAGTCACCTTCCCAATATTGTTTCTCTTCCTCTTCTCCTTCAATGGTGTGTATATTTTGTAGCTTTGGTGCTGTTGTCTGACCCACAGTGAATGTTTCCATTTTGAGGCAATCTCTCACAATCAATATTTCCAATGATGGAAATTTAAATTCACAGTTCTTGTAGCTGCAGAAACTTGTAAGGTTTTCTAATCTCACCAGCTCTAAAAATACCAATTTGCTAAATACAACTTCAATCACTCTGTCTTCTTCAATTCCCTCATTGGTTACCAATTCCTGTACGCTACATTCGATTACCTTCATTTTTGCAAGTTGAGCCATGCTTTTAGCTGTTGAGATTGCCATTAAATTCATTAATCCACGACAAGAGTTTACTTCCAAATATGTTAAGTGAGTCAAAGATAGAGAGGAAGGTGCTAAAGTGACCAAACTGTGGCAGTTAAATAAGAGCAAATGCTCTAGTCTTTGTAGAAGTGGGTCTCGGTCAAATCCTAGATCCTTTATCACTGATGACCACAAATGCAATGTCTTGAGCTGTAATACAGTTCCCAACCTTTCTTGGGGTGCTATGTTTTCACTTGGTACTAACTCTTCCAACCTATAAGAGAAAAGCAAGTTTAGCCTTTCTAGATTAGGCATTCTGTCCAGAAACCAGTAGAGAAGTTCAATACTCTCCAATGAGCGCAAGCTAAGCTCTTTCATACAGTCCATTCGGTATTTCCATTTGTTGCTCTTTAACCACAGTGCTTCCTTTAAGCCAGTTTCCATGAAATCCAAGTTGGAAATTACCTAGAAAACGATGAAATAAAGGTACAAAGAAGAAGGAAATCTCAAAATAAAAAACTGTTGATGAATAGAATCCACACATACATACCACAGTATGGAGGACCCACTTAATTTAGTGAGATCTGCATGAATTTCATTTAATGATAGAGCATGCATAATAAAAAGAATATGTCATAATTTTATATTGTGTTGCTAGCATTGTTTTAAGTGGTAACATTCTCTTTCTTAATTGTTAGTTTTTTCGTTCATATGCCATTTTATTTTTTCTTGGTTTTAAGGTGAGGGATGTCTCCACTTAAAAACATTATTTCAGTCCATATACAATTCAATATGAGGCTCTCAACACACCCCACTCACGCCTACAATTGGACATGATATGGATGGCCTGCTAGAAGGTTGCCCAATGTATTTTGAATAGGCTCTAAAACCATCTTAGAATTTGGGATGCACCAAACGCAATCCCATAAAACTAGCTTAGAGATGAGGGATGTCCCCACTTATAAAACCTAATTTTGGGCCATATAACATCGAATATGGAACTTTGAACAATTTTATTCTTAAAAAAGGAACAATAAGGGAAACATATAAAGGAGATATGTGACTAGATGCCTTTAGAGGGATTTTCTATTATAATAATGACTACAATAACAATAGTAATGATGACGATGATGATGCAGTTTTGACAAAAGTGAATTGGTTGTGAAGAGTTTCAATAGATTACATAAAAAGCTACATGATCTAATCATACATGGTAACATTGTATAAAAAACGGTAGGGGAGAAGACTTTCATGCATGATATTCTCCGTGTTTAAGTTGTGTGTGAGTGCGTGAAATTAACTATCAATACTTAAAGTCTAATTAGCATATCAGTCAGCAAAAAATAAAGTTTAGTGGTGGGTGCTAGACTTTTGGATAAAATTTTAAGCATTTACTTTCCCTATTTATTTTCATTTTAAATTCTTGCAAGACTGGGTATTTTGTTTTCTTTATGTCAATTTAAAATATGTAATTCTTATGAGTTGGAACAATTAGATAGCAGTTAATAGTTCCTTACCTCTTCAGCTAAGAAAACTGCTTGTCTTTCTTCATTTGTGGTTTCTGCTGTGAATATATCCAGCTTCTCACAAAAGTCCACAGCCAACCGCTTCAATTTTGGACATTCTATATGTCCCCCCTTATAGAAACGCTTAACTTTTGACAGGCCATAGAGTTTCATGAAGGTTACTTCAGGAAACACTAATCGTGTTTGTGGTCCATCATCCCAAGCAACAATTTCCTCCATTCTA
>Ga0099826_10001633_pt1 | contig 13719 bp, 8 predicted proteins | sample Mtrugardesep15_FD_76830 | JGI IMG/M metagenome (GOLD analysis project Ga0099826, IMG submission 76830) | Root nodule microbial communities of legume samples collected from California, USA - M. trunc garden sep15 | ecosystem: Host-associated > Plants > Roots > Nodule | place: USA: California... | reverse complement strand
TTTTAGCAATCCACTAAATCTATAAATATATAATAAAATTGTGAACATATTATTCTCCTCACTTCTCTCGCATCACATATCACTCTTCAGTCCCGCTCGACTCGCAAGGTATTATGTCTTTTCTCTCTTTTCCTTTTCTTCTCACCAAGATTTTAATTTTTTTACGATTTCATGCTTCTAGTTGAATTCATTCAATCAGAATTTCTTATTTTATTTTACTTGATTATTTATATTGGATGAATCATGCTTACTCTTCAGATATGTGTCCTGTTGTTAGACATGTGTCGTCCGACTAACATAAACAACATTGACGTATATAATTACATTGAATTATGTATTTTCTTAAAATGGTATCGGTGGTATAAGTGTCTGCATGCGTGTTTTATCGTTTATATATACTGTTTTTTTTTTAAATAGAATTATGTTAATTGTTAAGTGTGTTTTTGGTATCATTGGCAATAAACGAATGAGCACATTAATTAGAGAGTGTTAGATGAAAAACAAACTCATTTAGATTTGTTGAGGAGGGTTTAATTTTAGGTTAGTCTAGAAAAATTGAGAGAAGATCGTTGAAAGTGAGGTGGAATGGAATTGAGGTAATTATTTGAGATGATGTTTTTGAGGGTGTGATTAAAGTTGGCTTTAAGGTCAAAACCCTAATGTCTTTGGACGAGGTAACCGGAAATTTTAGAGAATCTAGAACTCTAGGCAATTCAAATAATTCAATTGAATTGCCTTCATTTTTAAATGTTTTTGTTTGGATAAAGTAATAAAAAAATTCGCTAAAAAAATTACATTACCTCAACAATCCCTCATCCAAACCTAGAGGATTTGAATTCTCTCAAATATTATATTTCCTCGTCCAAACACACTCTAAAAGGTGTGCACAGGTATGCACCTCACTAAAGGAACAACTCATCGGTGTGTTACCTTGGTGTGTTAGATTCACTCTTTAGTGTATTTGAGGCATCGGTTTCCTCTTTTTTGTTAGCTATTCTATTATGTTCTATTGGTAGGTACAATTTTGTGCAACAACTAAATATTAGGAAAAAGTGTATTTGTTAAATATGCACCAAATGCTGGCAACTGAGAAGATATTTTCCATGAAACCAATGGGGCATCAAGTGCTCTCGTGGATCCTTATATATAAAATAAGTATACTTCTTATTTTGCTTTCTGTGATCATTGCTGTTTGCATCCAATTATATATACATTGTTTAAGGTAGTTAAAGGTAAAAAATTACCTTAACTCAATAAAGTAAGTCATTAATTTTATTTTAAAACTATTAATATGTTTGCGCTTAATATTGTTTAATTCTGAATTTCCCTCTAGATTTCAGAAATGGATGGATCAGCTGGCCCTGGTGGTGGAAACGTGAACGCGTTTCTACAAAATTACAAAATAGGAAAAACACTTGACATAGGATCCTTTGCCAAAGTTAAAATTGAAGACCATGTATTATCTGGTCAAAAAGTTGCCATAAAGATTATTAGCCGCAGCAAGATGAAGATAATGAAAATGGAAGAAAAAGGTCTTGATCCTTTATATACCAATGACTCATACTCCCTATCGAATTGCAGGACTTGATTTTAATATTTTTTTAGTTTTTTCCATTCATTTTTCAGTAATTTTTTTGTCTATAAGTTCAAAAACATATGGTGTGTGTATTTGGAGTTTGGTTATTGATTTTCTTAAGCTATAGCTTTCAAATTCCGTGTGTTTTGCTTCAGCTAAGTCTTGGTTGATTAAATATGCTTATAATATATTTTTTTCTTCAATATGTTGCAGTTAGAAGAGAAATAGAAATTTTAAAATTGTTCATGCATCATCACATTATACGCCTTTATGAGGTTGTAGAAACCTTAACAGACATATATGTGGTGATGGAATATGCCGAAAATGGAGAGCTATTTGACTACATAGCACAGAAGGGTAGGTTGCAAGAAAATGAAGCTCGCACATTCTTCCAGCAGGTATAATTTCTTCTGTTTTGAGTATTTGAGAAGCTTATACTTTGACAAAATATTTAAGCTTACTTCTACATTGAAATCAGATAATCTCTGGTGTGGAGTACTGTCACAAGAATAAGGTAGCTCATAGAGACCTGAAACCTGAAAATATACTTTTGGACTCAAAAATGAGTGTCAAAATTGCTGATTTTGGCTTGAGCAATATCATGCGTGATGGTCACTTACTTAAGACAAGTTGTGGAAGCCCTAACTATTCAGCTCCAGAGGTTTGTATATCTACGGATTTTAGATTTGGAATTGATTAAGTTATTATTGTTGACATTGTTCGTTTTGATGATTTACATTTTCTTCCTCCTATGATTCATATTTAGTAGTCAAACTGTCATTTTATGCAGGTTATCTCTGGGAAATCATATGCTGGACCTGAAGTAGATGTTTGGAGTTGTGGTATAATTTTATACGCACTTCTCTGTGGCACTCTTCCTTTCGATGATGTAAATACTGCACAACTCTTCAGAAAAATAATGGTATAATTTTGTTTTTGTTTTTGAGTTTGTGATTGTGAGGACTAATAGATTTTTATCACCCACCACTGTCATGTCATATTTCTTGGAATATGGGTTTGGGCCTAGCTCGTCCCCTTAAACAAGTTCGTTGGTGAGGATTGCCTCCAACTTATAACCATTGTTCATGTCGTATCACTATCCAATATAGCTCTCAGCGATATTATTTTCTTACTGGTTTTGAGCTTGGCCTTTGCCTTGTGCTGATGGAGAGTTATGACTAGGCCTGAAAGGCATAATTCTTTAACTAGGACAATATTAACATCTATTACAGTAAATAATGCTTAATGACGCAAGTCTAGCTATCTCATATTAGTAAGAACACCAAAAAAATACATTAAAGATGTATTAATCTAATTGAGATCAGTAGCCACATGAACAAAATCACTAACTACAAAACAGATAATCCATCGTTGCCAGTTTGTAATGAGCCCATTACATTACCAGTTGATGGGAAAGATAAAACTAACTTTACTAAGCTGATTCCAGCTCCAACAAGAGGAACACAGTCCCACCAGTCTTCAATCTTTAGTAATTTTGAAGCTCTTGACTTGTCAAGTATCTCCATCAATTTTGAACTTGTTATACTCTTTCTGCGTGTTGAGTTGTAAAACTATCTTATGATCTATGAAGTAGATCATAAGATAAGTCCCATAACTCAAATCAGGTTTTAGTTTTATCATTTATCTCTGCAATCGCAAATAGATTTTATTTTGCTTCTGAAGCAGTCCTATTATCATTATTATAGGCTGGGATATATACTTTTCCAAGTCATCTTTCTCCTGATACCAGGGATTTGATAACAAGGTTGATTGTGGTGGATCCCATGAAAAGGATGACCATACCTGAGATACGCCAACACCCATGGTTCAAAGTTGGTCTGCCACCGCCAAATACACTTCAACAGACGAAAAAGGTTTGGTTTATTCTCTAAGGGTTCTGCTTTCTTTCTGTGTTTCTGTGGTGCACTAGAATTACCTATGTGTTGCATATAACACGGTTCTTGTATTAATCAGCCAAAACAATTTCAACCAATATTGTGAATTTTGCAGATTGATGTGGAGATTCTTCAGGAGGTGGTTAATAGGGGATTTGACAAGATTAAATTGATTGAGTCCCTTAGCAACAGGGTGCAAAATGAGGTTTGTTCCATTCGTTTTCACCTTATATACCTGCCTTCCAGATTGCTTCTTATTACCATCAATTTATTTCAGGGTACTGTAACATACCATTTGTTATTGGACAATCGTTTTCGTGTTTCCACTGGCTATTCTGGAGCTGAGTTTCAAGAGACAATGGTGAGTTTGTTTTCTCTGCAATTACTTACAATTTCATTAGTTGTCTATCTTTGATGAAATGATTCGGTTATTTAGCTTATATTTTATAGTGATAAGACACTTTTTTAACTTGCTTTTAAATTGTATCCCATGTGGAGTGTGCAACAATCAAGCCCGTCTACCTCAGTTGGGTAGAGTGCAAGGCGCTTAACCTTGTGGCTGTGGGTTCAAGCCCCATGGTGGGCGTGATATACATTTTTTAACACTATGGGGTCGTTTGATTCATGTAACCGATGCCACTTAGTGGGTTAAGGCTTGGTTGTTGTTTTTGTTGCGATATGCACAACAGTCTCAAAATTGTCTGTTATACTCTAAAAAAATAGTATTCCCACGAGTAAATCGCATAGTGAAACTTATCTTTATAGTCTGAACATGGTTGGTTTTGCAGTATTTTACCATGAAAATAGTGGGTTTTCTATTCTTGATATTATATTTTTTCATTTGTCTTTTAAAAACATGATACTATGCAAGCTCATTAATTTTGGTTTTATGATATGACTGCTCAGGATTCTAGGAACCATATCTACTCCGGTGAAGTTGCTTCTCCATTTGGTGGGCACTGCTTTTCAAGGAATGTGGATTATCAAGGAGTAGGAATGAGGCACCAGTTCCCTGTTGAGAGAAAATGGACTCTTGGCCTTAAGGTGTTGTATTTTACTTGTTAGTTTTTACGTATCAAAACTGGATTCCGCAATGGTTTTATATTACTTGGCATTTATAAATCATCATCACAAGCAATTATTCCTAGCTGTTAATGAATTAATTGTTGTATGTTTGTGATTGTTTCAACCGATTATGTTTCTATAACCTGTTGGTTCTGTTTGTTGACTTGTGATAGTCTCAAGCCCAACCTCATGAGATAATGACTGAGGTCCTTAAAGCTCTGGTAGAATTGCATGTTCTTTGGGAACAAATTGGACCCTATAAGTTGATGTGCAGAAGGGTTGTTGGCGTCCCTGGTCATCATGGAGGAATGGTCAACAATTATGCGGTCCAGTTCGAAGTGCAGGTAGTTATCCTAGTCTTTGTTGCATTTAGATTTAAATGAATTGTTTAATTACCGACTTATTAGTAACTTTTTCATCGTCATTCACTGACGCTCATGAGCAGCCAGAACCCTTTGCTAAACATTAGTAGTTTAAAGCCAATGTTGATGGGTCTTCAAAAAATATTCTTCCTCCAACTTCCTATTTTATTTAGCACTAAACAATTTGATTGACATGTTTAAGTCCTTGCTGTTATATTTTAGTTCTTTGGACTTGCAATCAAATAATTTCTTATAGAAATATTGTGTTTGGGAATCTATCTAGCATCAGCACTTCAGATTGAATACATGTCTGGTGTCCAACTTGTTATAGTGTCAGTGTGGTTATATTCTATCGCTTTCTTCTTGGGAACTAATACAAACACGAAAACAAATACACACTTCAGGGTTTACTAGTATTATAGTATGTGTCTGTTGTCTGCATATTGATATTCTCTTGTTCATGACTAATTCTTCTGTATTTTTTTCAACATTCTCAAACTTGTGTTAATATCTTTTACATGTACAGTTGTACAAAACTCAGGAGAAATATCTGCTTGACCTTCAAAGGGTTGAGGGTGCCCAGCTTCTTTTCTTGGATCTTTGTTCTGCCTTCCTTGCGCAGCTTCGCGTTCTCTAGTACAAAGATATTACACTCACATGTGGGACTTGAGGTGTATTGTGTTGCACATATAATTTATCAGTATGGACTGACCTTATGTTCGTACATTATTTTAGTATACCCCCAATTTTTAAATATTTAGGTGATCATGACTATGAGGCAATTCTGTATTTGGTATTCCCATCCTTTTTCACACTGAATTTAATTTTTCATTCATGTGAAATCTCTGGGAATTTTATGGAAGAAATATCCCCCTATCAGACACACATCTATATTTATGGTATTGAACTTTTTCCTTAGTCTGCATTTAACATGAGCTTGTAGATTAGCGTTTTCTCCCTCACTCCCCATGCATGACATGACACTGTTGTTCTAATTGTGTAGTTTGACTGCCCATATTTGTTACTTTTATTTTTGTTATTATTTATAAAAAAAAAAAAGGGTAGAATACTTTATTGGTTGTGATCTGTAGATATTTTGTTAGTTTTACTGTAATATGATATTGGAGCCTCAGTTGGACAACCTGCTATCAGATCACCGCTATTAGGTCACTCAAGTCACACTCAAGATGTTCATTCCTAGACGTGAGGGAATGTGAAAGAGTCCAACATTAGATGTTATAAGGCATGGACATGAGTTTATCCATAGAGGTCATTTTATTAGGAAATACCTTACAAGCTGGATTTGTAAGGTTGAATTAGGACCAACTATAATTCCATTAAAGTTTTGATCATTTTATTATCAATTTGATTTGTAGGTTTGTGTATGGGTACATGGTTTTGGAGGAAGACGTTAATTACAAGGATTAAAAAGGTATACATATATGTTCATATATTTATATATGTAGATAAAAGTAGTAAAAAATACGGTAGAAATTAGACTTACGTGGTTTGGACATGTAGAGAGAAACATGTGGATGCTAAACTAAAGAGAGTATATCATATTGAAGGGAGTCAAATTAAACCACTAGAGGTATGGAAAGACCTAAAAAAAAACTATTACAAAAAATTATCAAGAAGGATCAAGAGATTAATGAGTTAGAGAAAAAACATAGTTTTTGATAGAACGGTATGGACGGGAGTCAAACCACCAGAGGTAGGGGAAGACCTAACAAAAATATTACAAAAACTATCAAGAAGGATTGAGAGATCAATGAGTTGGATAAAATCATAGATTTTGATAGAACAGTATGACAGTTTTTGATTAAAAAAAAAAGTATGGCGTCGTTTGATTCATGTATCCGCCTACTTATGAGATAATTCTTGGTTGTTGTTGTATTAAAAAAATATTCACATGATTATTGTGATATATGATCAGATTTTATGTATGGTTACATTTTTTGTTTTGTATGTTATTAAAGAATTTCAGAGGGAAGATTTTGTATGTTATTAAAGAAATTGTGGTTGGGCCTGACACAACCTCACAAAACCGGCTTGTGAGGTGAGGATTGCCCCCATTTATAAACACATTGTGATACCATCTTAGAAATCTTGGTTGGACATAACACAACCCCACAAAATCGGTTTGTGAGGTGTGGATTGCCCTCACTTATAAACACATTGTCAGACCATCTATTATCCGATGTGGGACTCTTGACATTAAATTCCAAATCCATGAAACAATTCAAAAGGGTCGTTTAGTTAAAATCTCATATTTCATTGCCTAACTTGAAGACAAAAATGAAGGGGGGCGGATTCAAATCCTCAGTATACCAAAACACCCTTTTGATTTTTTTTTTCTGTCTCTTTTTGACACTTCTCTCTATAACACTAGTCCAATGAAAACAATCACAAAGTTCTTTTACTTTTGTGATTTTTAGCTCTTTTGACATCTGAGTTTTGTGTTTTATTTAAATCATGATTCAAGGTTGTTTATTTGTATTAATTGTGTAATAATTGTGAGTTAAGAGGGTAATGGTTCAATTCAAACACACAAAAATTTGGGTTTTCAGATCTTGGTTGTGAATTTCGAATTTGGGTATAGGATTTTGATTTGTTCTGTTTAATCTATTGAAACTATGAATTCATGATGTTGAAGGGATAAATTATGATGTTGAATATGGGTTTTTTATTTATTGTGCTAAATGTTGCATTTTTTTCTGGGATAGTGTATGAATTTTGATGTATTTATATGAAGGTGAAGAAGTGGTGGAAGGAAGAAGATGAAAGAATTGTCATTTTTAAATTTAAATTTTCCAACTTCTCGTTTTTTTATTTTGGCCCATCTACGAATTTCGTTTTTTGGTTTTGATCCCTCTCCATGCGTGACTCATAATCCAGTTTGCCACGTCGCCCACTGCCACATCATCCTCCGTTACCGACGTGTACGTTTTTGTAACAAAAGCTAATGGGAGGGACAAAAAGCAACATGTTAACAACTTACAAGGACAGTTTTGAAAGAAAAAAAGATACAGGGATGAAAACCAAAAACACGCAAACTTACAGGGACCTTTTACATATTTAAGCCTTTATTATATAATAGGGCTTTCACAATCAATTTACGTTTTTATCATTGTAATCCTACAAGTCTCATGGTGTTGATGGTTCATACTTCGAACACAATTTTCTTTCTTAGAGCACATATCGTAAGGATCTGTTTTGTTATGGTGGATTAGAGAGGTGAGAATATTTTGCACCATAAATCAGCCGCGACCGAGGTATTTCTCATTTCTCGTTTGAACTTTCCATTTCAATTTTCCTAAATCATCATTCCCAATTCCACTTTCTAGGTTTTTGGATTGTATCTACATTGCAATTATTTGAATACAACTTTCCTTAATTTCAAATGCTCGTTATAGAATTGCATAATTACTTGTATTGTAGAAAATTATTTTGAATTGTTTTAACCTTTTGTGATTATTAGGTATTATAATTTGAATGTCTAACTAAGCTGATGAGATCATGAACCCACCATCGCCGAAGAGATTAAAGCTCAACGAGAGTGAGAACGAAGATAGACTCAGTGACTTACATGACTATATTATCCTCCACATACTATCATTCTTGAACGCTAAAGACGCAGTCGGAACTTGCATTTTGTCCCCGAGATACAAGGATCTCTGGAAACAACTTCCAAATCTTACATTTCGTTCCTATGACTTTCGAACTTACAAGATATTCACCAACTTTGTGTCTAATGTTTTATCTCTTCGTGATTCCCCTATCGCACTCCACGCTCTGGAATGTTCCAAGAGTGGTTGCATTGAGCCTCGCCTGCTCAAAAAGGTTGTGAATTATGCTATTTCACACAATGTCCAAGAGTTAGAAATATCTTATCTGTGTGACATTGAACTAATTTCTAATATCATCTTTTCATGCAAGACTTTAACATGTCTTAAGCTATCTGCTTACCCTAGAACAGATATTAAGGAAAAAACATTGTTTCCAAAATCTCTCAATTTGCCAGCATTAACTATCTTGCATCTCGGGAATTTTGCCTTTTGTGCCAGTGATATAATGCACAGGTCGAGCCATTTTCAACCATTATTGATAATAATGCACAAGTCGAGCCATTTTCAACCTTTAAACGGTTGCATAGTTTGGTCCTTAACAATTGTGCTTTGAAGGATGCAGTAACTCTTTGCATATCAAGTGCCACACTTGTCAATTTTACATTGAGTAGTTACTCCTATGATTTTTACAAAATCGAGCTATGCACTCCAAGTCTTGGTACATTTGCTTTCATTGGTAAACCATATCAGAGATTATCTGGGAGCAGTCTTTCTTATGTTAAGCATGTAGATATTGATGCCGAATTTCTGTCAATGGAAATGGAGCCGCCTTTGTTTCTACTAAACTGGTTGTTTAAGCTCACTAATACAAAATCATTGACAGTCACTGCAAGTACTCTTCAGGTACCATAAATTTGGCAGGTTTTGATTGTTACTTTCTTTTTAAGATGTTTTTTCTTATATCTAAATTCTAAAATCATCCCTTGTATCTTAGGTTCTCTCATTGAATTCGAATTTATTGAAGACCGAGCTCCCATCCTTAGGTAACTTGAAGTCATTGAAAGTGAAAAGGAAACCACTTGCATATATATATCGCAAGATGTTGCTGGAGGCCAAGTTACAGGAAACTAAGTCGCGGAAAGAAGCTGCAAAGTTAAGAAAATCGTTTAAAGCAGGATTGGAACCATTTGCACCCATACCCGATGGAATAATTAACTTCTTGCTTCAAAATTCGCCATCGGCAGAAGTTTACGTGGTAGATTGCTGAGTTTTCAACTTCTTTAGAGAGATTGTTTCTTATAATTGGTTTGGTTTCTGTTTCAATTTCATGTTGTCTCTGTTGTTTCTGTTTGCAAGAATTAATTTGTTGGTTAATATTTCACAGTAATGTTTGTGGCTTCTTATTAATCAGATGTTGGACCAATAAGAATTAACTTCTACCTTATATTAGAATGTTCTGTTCTCAGCCGTGACTGAAGTTAGTTCCCAGCATGCAATATAAGTTAAACTTTGCAACTTTTAGCTTTGCAAGATTGAAGTCCGTGAGATTTTTGAAGCCATACACATTATTCGGACAACAAAGAATACTGAATTCAACAAATTAATCATTTTTTAGTAAATAATAAACAAATTAAACAAAAGCAGTAGATATCATTTTATTTAATATTGAATTCTTACAAGAGCCCATCAATTACACATAATATCACATTACTATTGATAATTCAGGCTCTTTTTCTTCTTTTTCTTGTCAAAAGTGATAGTTCAATCAAGTATTGAACACATTATTTTAACACGAAAGTGAAAACCAAGACCTAAGCCGGGGGTGGAGGCGTACTTAGATCAAGAGGGTTAACAACAGGATCAGTTATAATAGGATCATTTACAACTGGATTAAAGATAATTGGATCAGCCTCAACAGGGACACGAGGTCTAAAACTCCGAAACCTAAAACGATCAGGTTTATTGAAATCAGTTTCAAGCTCTTCAGCAAGTGCAGTGAAAGAAATTAGTTGGAGTAAAAGTAGCAACAATGCTAGGGTTTTGGCCATTTTTCTGTGTAAGAGAAAGTAACCTTGAAAGATAGGGTGAAAAAAGTGATGTTGGTGTTGTGAAACTGTGAGGGTTGATTTATATTTATAGGAGCTAACGTCCATAATCATTGGAGTTTTTGTATATTTGTAATAAACAAATTTCCCTAAAATAAAATGTTTCTTTAATGAATTCCCAAATTCATTGAGCTGTATTTAAAAATTAAATAGTTTTTTTATTTAGTTATGGGTTCTAGTGCAAGATAATATACGCAACAATTCTTTTTCTCATGTAACGGAAAAAAAAAAATACAAGCAACCATTTGGGAAAAAAATGCTGAAATGTAGGAGACTAAAATTAAAATTAAAATAAAACTTGTGTAGAAACTCGCGTCTTGAGCGAAATATGTTGACCCTTAAAATTTTAAATAATTTATAATAATTTTTTTTACTAAACAAAATATCAGTCTAAATTTGTCAAAAAAATAGCAGTTTAAATATTTAAAGAAAAAATTTTAATCGTATTTTATTATACTTTTGAACAATCTTAATCATATTTTATTTTAATTGTCGATGGTGAAATTTTCTTGGAGGAGAATACTGAAATAAAAAAGAGAGACAAATGTTAATAGTAACAAAGAAAAATAAAAACTAAATGACACATATTTGAATAGTAGAAAACAAACAGAAGAGTATTGTGATGTAAAAAAATGGTAAAATGAAAATGAAATTTTGTGATAAAATTAATGTATGAGAAATGATATACGTGGTAATTAGTAAAAAATTGAGTTTGAGTGTTGGTCCAAAAAAAAAATTGAGATTGAGTAGATTAATATTTAATACATAATGGAAAGAAAAGAAAAAAAACTGAAATTATGGTTGTTAGACTGATAGTTTTTTTAGATAGACGAAATCATAACAAGTGGATAAACCTTTTTTTTTATAGACAGAATTACAAATAACTACGAAACTGACAAACATGTGAGGAGACTTTGGTTTGAAATTCAGTTACATCGTTCGTTTTATCAACTTTAGCATTTTGTCAGTTGAGTTCAGGACTTGTGAACTACTAATATTTTAGTTTTTTTGTCAATGAACCTGGTGACTAAAAATTCATCTCTTAAGGTGAATAAGTCAGATGCTTTGAGGTTTAAACATCAATCAATCACCGTATATATAATTTAATATCCATATCTGGCCTAAGTTCAAGTTCATAGGTGGGTAGTATCTTTATTAAAGGCAATATCCAATATCAAATTGGAAAGAAAAAAAAAATTAAGGCTTTTTAATTCATTTTTGTGAAATTGTTTAACGCATCCGTTAAAACTAAAATCAAATATGGTCATAAATTTTGTAAATTTAAAACTGGTGCATCAACTTCTTATGTCTATTCATTTGTTGTATTGAAAACCCGTTTTTTATTCTATTTCTTTTAAACACATTTGATGCTGTTTTTATAGGCATTTTATGTTGTAATTAGAATCTATAAGAATGGACCTTTAGCCCTCTTTTGTACCAAAAAAAAAATCCATAAGATATACTTATGGACAATCAATTGAGACTCTTTTAATTGGTTTCCAAAATGAGACCTAAACTTAATCACTAAAAAATCCCCAAAATAAATGTTGTTTTTGGGATTCCTGAAAAATGCTTAATCACTAAAATTGGTAATAGTGTTTCCAAATCGTTTTTTCTAAGAATTATTTTCAATCATTTAATGTAAATAATTTGGAATTTTGTATGCCACGGACGGTAAATGAAATGTCCTCAATATTATTGCTCCAATTCAAAAATATAAAGTTTGCTTTTTCTTTTTAGTTTTCGATAAGTTTTTTTTATGAATTTGACAAGAAAGTGTTAGAGTATGACACATGCGATTGCTTTGCTAGGAATGAATCATATGAAAATTTCCATGAATTTTGTGAATAAAATATATTTTAGAAATGATATACGTAGCAATTAGTAAAAATTTGAGAATTGAGTGTCTTGATACATATATAAATGGAAACAATAGAAAAAACTAAAATTATGGGTGCTACTAGTTTTTTTAATAGACGCAATCACATATAACTATGAAACACACACATAAGTAGATAAGTTTTTTTATAGATAGATAGAATGACAAATAACTACGAAACTGGCAAAAAAATGATGAGGTCGTGGTTCAAAATCTGGTTGCGCCGTTCGATCTAACAACTTAGTATTTTACCAGTTGAATATGGGACTTGTGGATTACTAAAATATTTTTTGTCAAGAAATCTATGGGTTAAAAATTCACCTATAGAGAGTGAAATTGGGAATGATGATTTAGAAAAATTGATAGGAAAGTTCAAACAAGAAATAAGGAATGCCTCGGTCGCGGCTGATTTATGGTGTAAAATATTCTCACCTCTCTTATCTCTCATAATAAAACAGATCCTTACGATATGTGCTCTGAGAAGAAAAAAAATTGTGTTCTGAGTATGAACCATAAACACCGTGAAACTTGTAGAATTATAAAGATAAAAATGTAAATTGATTGTGAAAGCCCGTTAAGTAATAAAAAATATTTGTCCCCTAAAAAAATGTATTTTTGAACTAGCATCTTCTTCTGAATCAAATATACATGAAATTTTTTTTTCCCTCTCAATTACTATTTTTTTTTTACTTAAACTCTCCTCTAATTCTGGAATCAAAGTTAGATGTCCACATCTTCTTCTCGATTGAATCTATCATACTCTTTAATTTATCAAACCACTGTAACTCTCTTTTTCATTAGTAATATCCATTAAATAGTAAAAAATATTTTTTTTGTCAAGTTAAAAAAGTATTTCCATACAACCTTTAAGTAAAAATGTACACAAAAAAAAAAAAACCTTTAAGTAAAAATGAGAAGAGTAAATTACACTCTCTTTGTTGCACTAAAACCCATAAATAAATAAATTACATGACTTTTAAATACAGCTTAAAGAATTTGGGAATTCACTAAAAAGGGTAAATAAAGAAACAATTTTATTTTAGGAAAATTTATTTACTACAAATATACATAAACTTCAATGATTAATGTTTAAACTCCAGACATCTTACTTATTCATCTTAAAATCGTGCATGCTTCTTTGTTTTTAGGGATAAATATGTTTTTGGTCCCTATAAATATACCAACTTTTCGTTTTAGTCCCTCTAAAATTTTCCTTCAACTTTTAGTCCCTATAAAATTTTCAATCACTACTTTTAGTCCCTATTTTG
>Ga0099826_10001632_pt1 | contig 13719 bp, 8 predicted proteins | sample Mtrugardesep15_FD_76830 | JGI IMG/M metagenome (GOLD analysis project Ga0099826, IMG submission 76830) | Root nodule microbial communities of legume samples collected from California, USA - M. trunc garden sep15 | ecosystem: Host-associated > Plants > Roots > Nodule | place: USA: California... | reverse complement strand
TTCTTTCATCGCCTATTTTCATGTTGTATAGTGTTGTAATGTTGTAATTATTATATTTATTTTAACCATCTTATAATATATAAAATAATAGTTCAATTTAAGTTATTATACACTATATGATAGAATAAATGATTAAATAATATTTGTGCATTGTTGTGATTAATTCACACCGCAACGACCGTAATCTGTAACATAACATCTGTAACAGCTGAAATCACGACAACTTTAACGCGACCGCGACCTGTGAGTGTCTGCATCCAGGATGATCAAGGAAGCTATGTTCTAGCAAAGGCTGAATGATTATTGCCTATTCTTCAGGTAGTTGTGGGAGACACTTTAGGGCTCCTTCCAACCATACAATGGGTCAAAGATTTGCAAATCAACAATGTTGTTTTCGAAGTTGAGTCCAAAAGGGTGGCAGATAACTTTAGCAATAACAAAGGGCATGTGCCAATTTGGTGTCATTATTAGTGAATGTAGACATGCATTCTCTTTCTCTTTCACAAACTCTCATGCGGAGTTTATTTGAAGACAAGCGAATGAAATTGCTCACTATTTAGATAGAGCGGCTAATTCCTTAACTAGATTCCATATGTTTACTAAAATTCCTACATGTATCCATAATTTACTTATTAATGAAATGATTTGAGTTCTTTTTGTTATAAAAAAAAAAAAAAAAAGGAGTTCACCACAAGTTTTTGCTCTTTTCTGCTTTTGAAATATTAACATTACTTTCTCACCAATTTTTATATGTTTTTATATTTGTAATGCTTTTTTATATCTAATCATAGAAATGAAAGAATATTTTTGGATTTTTAGGTTTTCTGAGAAGCTTAAAAAAAAATTGAACAAGTGAAAAGCTTAAAAATGATGGCAAACATAATAAAATTTAGGATATTAATACCTATGTTTTTTAGGGTTAATAGTGTTTTTCACCCCTATAATATAGGTCATTTTCGATTTTCGCTCCTATAAAATTTTTGGTTTGATTAGCATCCTCGTAAAACTTTTTTTTCTTCGGAAAACACCCCTCCCCCATATGACTGTGCATATTTGCTGACGAGGTACATTATGTGGCATGTTGACTATATAATTAATTTTATTTTTTATTTTTTTAAGGATACACGTGGCATTTGTCCCTATTTTTTTAAAAAAAATTATAATATAAATTCAGGATTTTTTTTTTCAAATTTTATATTTTTTGTTTTAAAAATAAAAAATGAACTTTTTAATTTCGAAAATTTCGTTAGAAAATGATTTTTAGAAAATTTCGTTATAAAAATCTGGGATAAAATTTTAGAAAAAAAAATCTGAATTTTTTCTAATTATTTTAACAAAATTGTGTCCAGGTTTTTAAAAATAAAATATTTTCCATAATTTTTTTTTGTAGAAAAAAAGTTAAAAATATTTTTTTCGAAAAAAAAAATCTGATTTTTTTTAATTTCAAATTTATTTTTTCTAATTTTAAATTTCTTATTTTGAAAATTAAACTCCAGAATCTTTAAAAAAATAATAATTAAAACCCGAATATTTTTTCTGATTTTTTTAATATTTGAATTTCGAAAAAAAACCGAAAAAATCTTCTAGTTTTTTAATATATTTTTTGGATTTTTTTTATTTTTTAAAATTAACTTACAAATATTTTAGAAAATAAAATATGATGTGGACAATTAAAAATTAATAAAAAGCCAAGTCAGCGCTACATATGCCCATTTGATGAGTTGGATGGAGGAGGGGTGTTTTCCGGAAAAAAAAAGTTTTACAAGGATGTAAATCAAATCGAAAATTTTACAACGGATAAAACCGGAAATGACATATATTATAGGGGTGAAAAACATTGTTAACCTTTTTTTATTTTATGTATGCTCTAAAATTTTAAATGAAGATACAATGTTATGATTTGTTTTAGTTATGAACCACTAACCAGACGCTTCAGACTCCCTACAATAATTGATATAGACACAAACTTCATGTTTTCCATTCAAATGCTTGTTACATTGGATTTAGGGTCATTAGAGTTCACCTGTGAAGCATCAACTCTAGGCACACATAGACATGGTCATGCTGCGGCCGCTGCTAAAATTTTAGATGCAAAAATTTCTGATCTGTATTTACACCACATAAGACATCCCACTTAATTTGGTTCATAACCGTGTGGGTTTAAATGGCTGAATAGATAGATTATAAACATAGCAAATCAAGCAAATAATACATAAATAAAAGAGAAGAGCTAGTAATAACATAATTTCATTAAGAAAGCAGACACATACACACTTACATTAAGGAAATTATTTCACCCTCTAGGTTGAAGGGGGAAATAATTAGAGTTGAACACTAAATAAAAACAAGAGTAGAAACTGCCTTGAACATACATAACCAATCACACATATTAAAAACTTGACCTAGGATTAATTAACACACAAACATTGAACCATACTCATAGAAGTAGTAGTTCATTATTTAATAATTAAGGAGCTAGATCAGCAAGGAGACCAACTACATGATCTGCAAGGAGGTGCAATTTTCTGGTGGAGAATCAAACTGACACAGATCAAAAGTAGTGAAGCTGTGAGCTTTATGAGCAAGTCTATCAGCAATTGCATTAGTCCTTCCACGAATACAAGTCAAGGTAGCTTCCCAGTGAGGACTGTTAAGAAGATCTCTTATGCCACAAACAAGAGGATCATTAGATCTTCCTCCACAGTTCACAGAATACACAACACCTTCATTATCTGACTTTACCGCCACTTTCTTTTTCCCTTTCTCCTTAACCCAAAGCAAACCTCTTAAAATTGCTTCCTTCTCAGTTTCATCAACTTTTAAATTTGGATTCAGCTTTTGAGCAAAACCACATAGCCAATTTCCTGATGAGTCACTTAGGAATCCGCCACAACCTGCTGATGGAACTTCACGCTCACGCAGAAGTGAACCGTCGACGTATAGTATCACCTCCTCAAGATAACCAGGACGGCGAGCTTGTTGAAATGGTGCCACTTCGGCGGCTTCCGGTTGATTTAGGACACTGTATAAGCTACCGGCCACGGCTGCTGTTGCGGCGACTGCGCCTGCTACTTTGAGAAAAGTTGAAGCCCACCCTCCACCTGCTCCTTCACCTTCTTTATTCTCATCGTTCCTCCTCCCAGCTCCGCTCATCTAAGTATATATTTGTATAATGGAAACAAATTATACTTTACCTTTTGACTAGAAAGAACAAGAAAACTATAATATAAAAATCAACAGGAGGACCTATGCAGAAAATCAAGGAAACATGAGGAGCTACAAACACGTTTGTTTTTTCATACACAACAGGAACAGTAGCTTCATACATTATGCAAGATAATTAGTTAGAGATCATGTGACCAAATCAATGTTTCACTTAGTTAGAGGTTTTTCAGCTAATCCAAAGTGGAAAGTACAATATAGTTTCTCACATGCATGATGCATACATGGGTGAAATGGTCAACATTAATAAAGACAAAAGTAGTTATACTTAGTGATAATAGTAATACTATTAGACAGATCAAAGCTGAAGGGACTTACATTATTGAAATAGAAAGGAGAGACAAATTGAAATGAACTTCGAGTGTTTGAGAAATGAACCTTCCTCAAATATTTGTAAACGTAATGTAGATGGGGATGGTTCATGCCTCATTGAACATATTTATAGAAGGTTGCGGACTTCAACCCGTTTCAAGTCCGTGTGGTCTTTGACAAAAGATTAATCCATTCGTTTACAATTATAAAAAGGTCACTTTTTAGACTTATATTTGATGTGTCTATTCTATAAATATTTCATAACTTATATTTGATGGTCTATTCTATAAATATTTCATAACTGAGTTGGAGAAGTATGAATAAAAAATGATGATTGAAAAATATTTTTAATCCATTTAATTAACAGACATGCTAGTAATAATAAAAGTTTAATTCATATTTTTTTTCATTCATTTTTATCTATAAAAACAAGGGTTAACCAATGGAAGTATCACTTTCTCATGAGTAAAGTATTACCTTTTTTTAATTATCGTTTTAGAATAATTGACAAAGAGTAATGTTTAATTTTAGTTTTATTGAAAAATAGTAAATAAGAGATATCTAAAAAGCGTATAATTGATGATATGATTGATTAATTGATGTTTACCCGATCATCATTATCATGTATATTTATAAATGATATGATTGATCAGAGCATATACTAAAGCAAGGAGGAAATATTATACTTTAATTATTGTAAGATATGTTCGCATTCCTACAATTGAAACTATATAATACTCTGCCTTTTGACTTAATACAGTACGCTTAATTATTGATGATATGGTGTGTTTTATTCTATGGTAAGATAGGGAGGGGAGAGAAAGGCAAAGGAAAGAAACATTTTTTATGGGTCCCACCTTAAAATGCTTTCCGCTCAAATGTGAGGAGAAAGTGGAGAGGGCATACTTTTTTTGATTAAAAAGACAATATAGTCTTTAGTGTCCATCGTGGTGTATTACTAGTAGTTTGTACCTATGCTTTTCAAATTATAATTTTTTTTATTTAAATAATATATGTGACTGTATTTAAATTTTACAAAATAAATATGCAGAAGTAAATAACTAAATTTAATTATGAATATACATCTTTCTTTTTACCCGTCAATTATTTTTATACAAAGTTATATATGTCAATTAATAAAAATACATGTTTCTTTCCTCTCACTTTCTTTTCTACTCTCTCTTATACCAAACAACCAAATCAATCCTTTTACTTTCCACTCGTTTTCTTTCCTTATATAGTTATTCTTTTTACTACCTTTTCTCCCATTTTCTCTTTGCAACCATTAAGAGAAAAGATAGTGAAAGGAAAAATGATATGAGGAAAAAAAGGGAGTAGAAAGTGAAAGAATTGTTTTGGTTGTTTGGTTTAATAGAAAGTGGATTAGAAAATTAAAGGAAAGAAAGATTTATTTATTTTAATTGACATAAATACCCTTATATATACACCCTTTTATATATATATAAGTGTGGCAGTGTTCAATTGTTCACGAGGATTAAGATAGGGGGAAAAAAATGGAAGGCAAATTGAAATATAAAAAGAGACAAATAATAAAGAATAGTAGCAGCAGCATAAATAAAAAACAATAAAAACAGGGGTGTTTTAGACTTTTCAAAGATAAGTTGTTGTTTCCCAACCTTTCTGCTCATATTACCATGGAAAGTTTTTTAGTGTGGGTCCCATGGGATTCTTTCTTTCCTTGGTCTATATTATTCTTTAGTGTTCTAGAGACTTCCACATTATTCTTTATTATTCTATAGACTTCCATATTATGGAGAGTCTTCCTAGAGTAGCATAAATAAGGTTCACCACCTAGTGTTTTGGCATAGTCAAGCATTGAATAATTCAAATAATAATATCTTTCTTTGAGATTATTAGAGTGTTTCTCTATTTTCTCTACCTCTCCTTTTGTCTCTGAGCCACTTAACCTTTTCTTCATCTCTTCAACTATGTACTAAAATGCGTTATTCTCTTATTCTAATTCCATTTTGAAAATTTTGGGGTTTTTCCAAATTTCTTTCCTTATTATTTTGGCAATAATATTGTTTGAGGTGTCTACATGGAACAACTCAAACCAATGTATGCGTGAGTTAACTCACACGGGGGTATAATTGTTAATTCAGATGGGCGAGAGCGTTTTGTGCTAGGGAAAGAGCGGAAATCAATAAGGTTGGGCCAAACTCAGCTTGTTATATTGTTATGTTAACTTCTTCATCTGATCGGTAAAGTTATATCTTGGACAGTTCATTTTTTCAACACCAATTTACACTCATGTTGATATGCGATGTTGTTGCAAGTGCAAGTATGCAACAATGAACCATCGGCCAGACCCAATCAAATGTGTTCCACATATCTTTTGATTAATAAATACGATAAGATGGTTGAAAATTGTTAACTAAGCAAGTGTGTAAATTTATAAACTTCATGATAGTAAGTGTTTAAAATATTAAATTGTATTGAAGCATGGAATGCATGGTCTCATCTCATGGGAATACTATTACTTTTTTATCAATTCTCATGTGATCTTGAAGCTGCCATCAAGAAATTATCAATAGAGCTAGTATGCATGGTCTTGTCATTGGTGGATAGCATAGGAATATGCAGTCATTGAATAGATATAACAAGAATGGCGCAGATAGAGTGTTCCAGTGAAAAAAAATATACGTGCATCTCAATGAATAAAAACAAAATACATGTACGTCAGTGACTGTTGTTGCAAAGGAATATAGTCTTCTTCTTGGTACAAGGAATATATTCTTCCTTTATGGTACAAGGAATATATTTTTTTGATAGCGTTAGTAAAACAAAATAGATAAAGGAATATATCTTTTGCTAGTGTATAAGTGAAGGCTATGTTTGGGAACTCACAAGATAATGTTGTACATTATGTCCACATACATACATATATAATCTCATGCGTCAAGTGTGACTATCTTGCATCAAGTAAAAAGAATAGATGTTGAACTAAGTGAGATGAGAGCGATTGTGTAAGGCTTAATAGGTTGGAGTTCAGAGTTTAAATTCTAACCGAGAGAAAAACTAACCTAACAACTAACACATCAACATTTTTCATTATAAAAGAGTTCTCTTGAAAATTATAAAAGGAAATTATGGTGTATTCTACTTTTTTTAAGGAAATTATTCCCCGGACACTTGTTAAGGAATTATAAAAGAAAATATTCTTTTAAAAATTGTGTATTCTGCTTTTTTAAAGTTAAAAAAGTGTTCTTTTTAATGCAAAAGTTGACATTTTTGTCTATTTTTAGTTTGTTAACTAGTGCCTCCGGACACTAGTTAACAAGACCGAAAAAACATAAATGAGAAGACTAATATCTAATGTTAAGTGTTTTCTATAAATTATGGTGTCCAATTTCATTTGTGTGGTTATTATTATTTCAATTTTAATATGTTGATCCACGCCTATGTTAGACTAAGCTTCCCCGAAAGCGAATAAACAAATTTGTTTTTCATTATTTGATCAACAAATCTCTCTACACCTCAATTTGATCCAATTGTGAAACTTAAGTTATCATCTAATTGTGAAAACAAAAACGATGACAATTTTGCATTTTTGACGAATGTTTTCACATCCATGCAATAAATCCGATGTAAATATGTTTTATTTTTTCATTGGTGTCATTTCTGATAATCGTCAGTTTAGGTTTTATTGGTAAAATATTTATGTTTAATGAAAAATATTTTCATATTATTCTTTTCCACTCACCCTCTTTTGGATCAGTTGGTCAATATTTAAGAAGCAAAAATTCCTGAGCAAATTACACCACGTTGATCCCACTTAACTTGATTCATAACCATGTGGATTTAAATGAGTGAGAATAGATAGATTATAAACGGCAACGCAGCTAATCCAGAAAATAAATATATTACTAATAGATTAAAGAGAAGAAAGAGATAGTACTCAAAAAATAGAAGAGATTAAAGTGAAGAGCATAACATAATTTCATTAACAAACTACACAACATACACACTTATAAACATTTTACACCCAAAGCTGCTGATTGAAGGGGGAAGTACTAGCAAGAGTTGATGAATAAATAGAAACAAAAGTAGAAACTGTGTTGAACATAACAAACCATATGGACTGCGTATTTAAAACATCACCAAATTAACATTGAAACAATAAATTAAGGTTGTCAAAATCGAGATTTTGCTTCAAATCGAAAGAGAATAGCAAAATCACAAAACCTAAAATCACGCAACCAAAATCGAAGGATTCTATTCAATTGATTTTTGTAGAATTGAAAGTGGATAGAAAGATTGCAACTAAGATCAAAGGATTCTCCTCAAATAATAATAATATATACTATAAAATGCATACACTACTTAAAAGTTTAAAATGTTAAAGCAAACATGAAACAACCAGGTCTTGAATTTTAAACATAAACGATTCAAAGTCACAAATCTTAAACATAATACAAACCAGTAACAAAGCTTAAACACAAACGACTCAAAGTCTCGAATCTTAAATATAAAACAACCAAGTCCATAAAATAAAATACTCAAAACATAGATGCTACAAGCCTACATCACATCACGAACACACCAATTATAAGGCAGAGCGAAATCGCTTAAACATAACCGATTTCGAATGGATTTTGCATAAGAGCAAGATCGTAGGATTTCAGGATTCTGATTTAACAACAATGACCAATACGTAGTTGGTTAAGCTAGAGCAGAAAGACACAGTTTTGAGGGGCAACATCAAACTCATCCAAACGGAAAGAATTTAGTTTGTGAGCTTTATGAGCAAGTCTATCAGCAACTTTGTTTTCTTCACCAGGGATCCGACTCAACGTGGCTTCCCAGTGAGGACTGTTAAGAAGATCTCTTATGCCACAAACAAGAGGATCATTAGATCTTCCTCCACAGTTCACAGAATACACAACACCTGCATTATCTGACTTTACCACCACTTTCTTTTTCCCTTTCTCCTTAACCCAAAGCAAACCTCTTAAAATTGCCTCCTTCTCAGCTTGGTCCACTCTTAAAGTTAAAGCTGGATCCAACTTTTGAGCAAAACCGCAAATCCATTTCACTCCAGCGCTGCTTAGATATCCTCCACAACCTGCTAGTGGACCGGGCAGAAGCGAACCGTCTACCTTTAGTATGGAAACCTCCTCGTGATGATCAGTACGGCGGACTTGAAGTGGTGCTACTTCGGGTTGTTCTAGGAGACTGTATAATCTACCGGCTACAGCTGCTGTTGCGACGGCTATGCCGGCTACAGCTGCTGTTGCGACGGCTATGCCGGCTCCTTTTAAGAACGTTGACCCCCGTCCTCCTCCTCCTCCTTCTTTCTTGTTGTTCTCTTCATCGTTTCTCCTCCCTCCGCTCATTTTACTTTCTTTCTGCTGATTGATTGATTAATTGATGTTTACCAAAGTCAGTCACCCTTATCATGTATATTTATTTATGATATGATTGATCAGAGCATAGTATACTAAAGCAAGGAGGAAATATTATACTTCAATTATTGTAAGATATGTTCGCATTCGTACGATTGAAACTATTATAATACTCTGCCTTTTGACTTAATACAATACACTTTAACTTAAAACAATTATGAGATTCCTTAGGGTTATGGACTGCAGACATTCGTACGGTTAGTGATTGTGTGAGAACACAATTCAAATCTCAAACTTGATAATCGAGATCGGACGTTTATGCAATCACTATCAGCATGGAATCCAATTTCAAACCCATAATGAAAAGTGTGTGGTTTTATGGAGAGAAAAATAAAATGTAACATCCATGAATCGGCATTATATAAAACATGATATACAATGGTAAATATCTTATATACTTTCCATGATTCAATATTACATTTACATAGTACAAACAACATAAGTAACTAAAAATACAAAGATAAGTGGATGTAATTTATACAACACTTATCATGAGAAAGGAACCTTTTTCACTAGTAGTACAACATATTTGTTCATGCTGACAAGTATACCAAACTTCAAACATTGCCACTTCGAATTTACAAAGATTCTTGTTTTCTTCTTCTTTCTTTTTCTTAAATCTGTCTATAAACGACAATGAATTTTAACCGTAGCTAGTTTCCACTTTCCATCATGTTTGTGGTTCATGCATATGATCATGAATAAGAATTTAGTCATTCTTCTAGGAAATGTTATTTGATCATGGTTGAGCTGTTTCCTGGTTTTTATTGGAGTTATGAACGTTTGTTTCTATTACTTCCGCTTCATTTATAACTTGTTAGAACCTTGGGACTGGCAGTCTCTAAGGACTTTATAACAAAATCTATACATTATACTAGCAGGTGGGATTCCTTCATTGAAGGCACTCCAAATCGGATTCTTGACTTCATCATCCTTCGGTAATAAGACATGAAGTCTTTAGGCCTTTCTCTGAACTATCCTCTGATGTCAGTCGAAACAGGACAAAATTAGATGCAGTGGATTCCCCTTGGTTGAATGGGACCAAAATCTAGATCTTACAATAAGTTTTTTGAAGAAGGAAGTTGTTGAGGTGCTTCACAATTCTAAAGATATTTAGAGTCCGGTTCCAAATGACTTCAACTTTGAATTCTTTAAATCCTTTTGGAAAGTTATTAAATTGTATTGAAGCTGCCATCAAGAAATTATCAATAGAGCTAGTATGCATGGTCTTGTCATTGGTGGATAGCACAGGAATATGCAGTCATTGAATAGATATAACAAGCATGGAGCAGATAACGTATTCTATTGAACAAAAATATACGTACATCTCAATGAATAAAAACATGGGTTTTGGTTGCCTGGTTCCCAAGCAACATGGGTATTTATGTAAAATAGGTGGTTTCTAGAGGTTTCTAGAAGTTAAGAAGGGCGGCGTCCTAAGATGAGCGCGCCTTGGCCTCAGGAGTCCTTCTGGAGGGTGTCTGAACATTTCTAAAGGGTTTTACAGCCTTTCTGAAGGTCCTTTAAGTTTTTAGGAATATTATGAGGGTTCACCCGAAAATCCTAACAATACACAAATTTCTTTTTTATTATTTGATCAACAAATCTCTTTACACATCAATTTGATCCAATGGTAAAAACAAATTTATTCAAGATAGAACACTTATTTAATTATATAGGACTAACCTAAGTGAATATTATAGGTGCATAACAGATCCAAAAGCTAGATTTCTCATCTTCCTTTTACATTTAACAGATGTGAAAACAAAAACGGTGACAATTTTGCAATTTTGACGAATGTTTCCACATCCTTCCAATAGTTACCCGATGTAAGTATGTTTTATTTTATCATTGGTCTCATTTCTGATAATCGTCACTTTAGTTTTTATCGGTAAAATGTTTATGTTTAACGAGACATATAATTTAAAAATTTAAATATTGGATAATATTTTCATATTATTGTTTTCCACTCACCCTCTTTTCGATCAGTTGTTGGTCAATATTTAAGAAGCAAAAATTCTTGAGCAAATTACACCACTGGGACGTTGATCCCACTTAACTTCATTCATAACCATGAGTGAGAGACAATAGATAGATTATAAACGGCAACGCAGCTAATCCAGAAATAAATATATTATTACTAATAGATTAAAGAGAAGAAAGAGACAAGTTATTTAATTATGTTTAGTTTGGTTACTTGTGAGACAAGTTATTTAATTATGTTTAGTTTGTTGAGAATTTTTAGCGAGTTAATTGATAGTTAGCTAATGTATATAAGACACTTTAATCAATGTACTCTGTATCATTCCCTTATTATTCATCACTCTCTTTTATTTGCATCTAAAACCATTACCATTCATCAATTGTTCCAACAAAATTTTATGATTTTAGAAATATGGTTAATTTTTCGTTATAATTTGTCTGTTTTCTGATATTTTAAAAATAAATTATATCAAATGTTAGGATAATTAAAAATTAACAGGAAAACGATAGCATCAAGCATATTACAACCTGGGAGACAATGAAAACTAGTATTAGTTCAAGCAAAAGCAACATGATAAACATCAAGAAATTAAACCATTTTTGGAAGTTTGTCAACAACTTTGTTTGCTTTTCTACGAATCCAAGTCAACTTGTTTTGCCAAGGAGGATTATTAAGAAGCTCCCTTATACCAGAAATGAGAGGATCAGAAGATTTTCCTTTTTGTCCATTGTTCACAAAATTCACAATCCCTTCCAAAATCAGTTTGGTCAAACCTTTTCCCATAGCCAAGTCTAATCCTTTTAAAATTGCCTCCTTATAAATATCGTCAGCCTCTAAATTTGGTTTCAACTTTTGAACTTGACCACGCCACGCTGATTGAATCTGTGCAAAACTCATCCAACCCATGATAGGTTTGGTCCACACTGCTTCAGGAGGGTGCATCTTGGAACTGGCTGTGTATATGCAACCGATTATTACAGCGGTAGTTGCGACGGCTGCACATGCTACACCTAAAAATGGTGATAGTAACCCTCCTCCATTGCCTTTTTTGCTATCTTTTCTCTTCTCTCGGCTCATTTTTTTACTACTAGTATTAACTAATGGAAAATGGTTAACTAATCTTTCTTTCACTGTCCACAAAGACAAAAATAACATCGTATATATTCAACTTTATGTCTAGAGCGACGAAAGGTCTCGCATAGTTTCAAAGCAAGAATTCATACCCCGAACACAAAAAACAAAAAAATCTACTCTATCTAGTTGACAAGGCGTGAGGCATATCATGGTACCAAGGTTAGGACAATAAATATATACTCCCTCAGTTTGTGTCACTTTAGTCGATAAAAAAAAATTGTTTTAAAATGAATGTCACTTTACATTTTCAATATAACTTTATTTTTTTTCTCTCAACTTTACCCTCCATAAATACTCCAACTTTTCTCTCGCATAATTTTTAATGCAATTTTAAGTTTGTCTTTTTTTGAGCAGTTTAGTAAAAGTGTCACTCCCTCCGTTCCGCAATAGATGACTCGGTTGAAAATGTGTAACTTAACTTACTTTGACCTCATTTTTATACTAATATACAAAGATAAATAATATCATATAAGATGTCGTTAGATTCGTCTCGATGAGTATTTTTAAAATATCAAATTTTCATAATCTTTCTAATATATTATCCAAGATATTTAAGTTCAAAATTATGCATTGACATACGTAATAAGGTCAACTAGGTTAAGTATTATGGGACGGAGGGAGTATGTCTAATGGTTATTTTATTTCATTCTTTAATTTGTATGCAATTGGCTAAAACGACACTCATTTTGAAACAGATGGAGTATATTCTATCTAGTTACTCTATCTGGGATTTTTACCTAGACTTATTGGTTATGGGGAAAATGAAAGAGAAAATTAAATGTATTTTTTATTTAATTTTATGAGAATAAACAAGAGTTTTTTTTAGAAAAGATGATTTTTTTTAAACAAAATTAAATAGGATAAAATTTGTCTTTTTTGCTTACATTTTACGATAAATAAAGCGAATTTTTTTCTTACATTTTGGGACGGAAAGACTACAAACTTAAATAAATGTCAAGTTATTTTTGAAACAACAGTTGTAAACATGTCATAAATGATGTTATTTTGCTTATAATTTAAGACAAAAAAGTTGACTTTTTGTTACTTATAAATTGGGACGGAGAAAATACCATAAAGGTAAAACTTCCTTCAAAAAATAATTAAATCTTTGTAGAACTAAAAAGCAACAAAAAATCATAAATATGAGTACAACCCTAAATTAAAAATTTTGAACACAATTAAAAAAATCAAAGAGAAAAAGTTAGTAACTTCATTTTTTCTTTAATTTTTTTATTTGTATGTGTCCATAGAATGCAAGAGTTACTCCCAACTAATAATTCATCCGGCTATTGATGTACTTTTATTATCTTAAATGTAAAATGGAGAATAATACTACATAGTTTTTTTTTTTTGAGTAATAATACTACATAGTTAGATATTACAATTAAAAATAAATCAGTAAATTTATATTGATAACGACAAATTTTTTTGGACAAATTATAAGTATAATGGGGCAAAAGTCATGGTGCATAAGGAAATCCTTATGCACCGTGCATAAACTTCACAACTATCAGATTTAGTGTACACGTGTAATAATTATAGGTTTCTCAAACTACACTCAATCAAACTTCATTTGCTTCAAACATTTCTCTCACTAAAACATAAAGCTCTCCCTCTCTCTCTATAATTCAGATGAGTCTT
>Ga0099826_10001631_pt1 | contig 13727 bp, 10 predicted proteins | sample Mtrugardesep15_FD_76830 | JGI IMG/M metagenome (GOLD analysis project Ga0099826, IMG submission 76830) | Root nodule microbial communities of legume samples collected from California, USA - M. trunc garden sep15 | ecosystem: Host-associated > Plants > Roots > Nodule | place: USA: California... | reverse complement strand
CAATTCTACATTATTGTATCCAAACATAAATCAATTCTCTCAAAATCAATTCTGTCATAATCAATTCTATCAGAATCAATTTTATCAGAATCAATTTTATCCAAAGCTGAACCAAACACACACGTAGTCTATGCAGAAACTAGTACTATAGTTTGAAGAGTTTAATACCCATAATATAATCAGATTTATTAATTGGAGACTTTTTCTTTGCTTAAGACAATTATTTGGTGATCTAGGTTTTGTAAACTCAACACGTGTGGAAACACTTTTTTTTTTAAAATGACAAAGAAAAAAGAAAGGAAAAAAAGAAAAAAAGGAAAAACTCGTAAGGATTCAACCTAAGGCATCAAGTCTCACTTCAAATCTAAAGGAGGAATTTGTCAAAATGTCACACATAACCTTGAAGAACGGGCGAGTTTAGTCAAAATATTTACGTAAGAGACACATGTTGAAAATAATTGTTAAGAATATACTAATTTAAACCAAAGATCTTCACAAAAAAGAAGCGTATGCATGAATATGCGAGTGGTCTTTGATGTTTTATTTTACAAAACTTCCGATAATTTTTTCTTTTATTTGTTGTTTATTAATTTTTTATGAGCTAGCCAGCTTCATACACTCACCAAACCTTGACGTTCAACAAACATGAAAAGTACTACAAAAAGTTCGGTCTTCTTTTAAAACAAAAAGTAAGATTTTTTAAAAAAAGAAAGAAAAAACTAAAGTATATGAAATTTTCCCTACAAATTCAACACAAGAGTGAAAATTACATGATAAGTTTATTAACTAATACTACCAACAAAATCAAAGTCTCAAACAATTTTTTTTTCCATCGTTTATGTGATCGTGACATCACAAATTATACAAAATATATGTCACATTTACACGGTACATAAATTGAGAAATATAAATTAGTTTATATGAGAAATAATTTTTTTGACTGACTTTATAAAATTACCTATCCTTAAAGAAATAAAAAAAAATGGAAAGAGATATCGAGAATAATAAATAGTAAACATATAAGAATGGACAAAGATCATTTATAATGAGTAAAATATAAAATGAGAAAATCAAAGGTTCTTATCGTAATAAACTCACATAAGTCTTCAAGGTAGAATAACAAATTTTTAACCAAATAATCCTAGGATATGTGAAATGGAGTACTTTGATTGATGTTGTAAAACAAAATACAAAATGAAACATTTTTTTATTTGTTAGAAGGACATGTAGTAATCATTAATCAATACCACAACAAAATTGAAGTCTTACACAAAACCAAAAATACAAATCTATATGTGACATCACAAAATTAATGTACTATAGTATTCAATAATGCATAAATCAAGTAAACGTGGCAATATATTGCTCTCTCACTGACAGCATATTTCCACTCACGTACCTTCCTACGAAGAAGCTTTACCTCTTTTGTTTTACCTTTTAAACACAAACACAATCTTTGTAATAACTTACTTGCATTATAAATATGAACCTCACTCTCTCACTGTTTTTTACAATGGAAGAATCAAACAACATGCAAGAGCAGGAACATGTAAATGTTGCTCCTCCAACACCAACAACATCCTACATAGGAGTTAGGAAAAGAAAATGGGGGAAATTTGTATCAGAAATAAGAGAGCCAGGTAAGAAGAGCAGAATATGGTTAGGAAGCTATGAAGAACCACAAATGGCAGCAGCGGCGTATGATATAGCAGCTTTTCATCTCAAAGGACACGCCGCGAGGCTTAACTTTCCTGATATGATTGAGAAACTTCCAATGCCAGCAAGCTCCAAAGCTGAGGATATTCGTGTGGCAGCTCAACAAGGTGCATTGCAGTTCAAGATGAGACCTTCATCATCATCTGAAGGAGGTGTCAATAGCAATGACAATAGCAATGATGGCAGTGTTGTTCCTGCTAGGGTTGGCCTTTCACCTTCTCAAATTCAAGCAATCAATGAGGCTCCTTTGGATTCACCTAAGATGTGGATGCAAATGTTTGGATTTCAATTTGATGAATATAGGAATTATGATAATAATGTTTTAGAGTTGAGTGAATGGGAAGAAATTCAGTATGAGTCATTGTGGGACTAGTGATTCATTCATGAATTATATAATATATAGTACTAGATTTAAATATAATAATCAACTGATTTATGTACCCTCCATTTAGGGTCCAATTTAATAAAGCACAATGTATAAGTAAGACTGATTCAATGAAGCAAAAGGATTGATTTAATTAATTTTATTGGTCAATTTTCTATCATATTTTATGTTCCATTTTTTTCCTCCTGGCTTCGTTGTTTTTGTGTGTATTTTTTCTTCATATAATCATCCAATTCAATAATTACACCTACAAAAATCCATTTACTTAATTAATGTTTGTTCACTCATTTCCCTTATTAGTTTATCAAATCCCGTCCAAGATACCAAATGAAAATAAGAATTTCATTTGTTGAACTTTAAAATGAGGTGTGAGTATTTCAAGTCACCTTAGTACCTTACACGACAACCATAAACAGAAAGAAAAATAAAAATAAAAGTGTTACACATAAACTAATATGTACAGTGGCAACCTTAACCCTTGAATGAGGTTATAAAGATGATTTGGTGGTTGTGGGTGTGAGAAATAGGAATTGAGAGTCATAAGGGATGAGTTCTTGTTTCACTCCCCGGTAAGATACACTTTTGAAAAAACTTACATAATATAGAAACCGTTGGAAACTATTTTTGATCAAAATACAATAAACAAATCATATTAGAGTTCAAATAGGAATTGTGGCTATGTTAAGAGTTGAAATTTGGATCGTTATCTTTGTCCCCAATGAATGTCAAATTCCCCCGCCTCGCATGATCCGTCCTCACCAAATATATAAAATAACAATTATTAAACAATATAAAAAAAAATTGTATTGAAATCATATTCTCATATGAATTTGAAGTGTATAATTAAGTATTAAATAAATGAATTTGTAAAAAAGAAATTAAAAAAATGTTTTTGATTAATGAAATGTAATCAGAGGTACGAATATCAAAGTGAAGATTTTCCATCAAAGTCGAGTCAGATTCAAACGGTTACCTTTGTTGCCTTTGCTCATGTAGGCCCAGTCCTAGGCATACACCCAAGGTGCGATGGCCTAGGTCCCAAGGCTATAGGGGGCCAATTTTTTTTATAGGGGGTGTATATAGCAAGACTTGTTTTATATACAAGTATACAAAGCAAAAAAATACAAAGAGGGCCCAAACATTTATCAGACTACGGTTTAGCCCTGTCAACCAAAACGTAAAACTGAGAAATAAAATGTATAAAACGCATAAGCAAAACACAAAACCCTAAATTGTAGAAGAAAAGCGCAAAAGCATGAATGACTTTGGATTCGATTCGGCTCACTTCACTTCAGGTATGAATTACTGAATTTTCAAGATTTTGATTTTGAATGAATGAGATGCGCATGATTATAAATGAAATCAATTACCGAATGAAGAATGAATTGATTTTGAATGAATGACTTTTTAATTCATCTGTTGTATAGGGATTATTTTACTTTTGATATTTGTTTTTTATTTTGGGATGCTTTTTGGTGTTTGAGATTGAAGTTAATCTTAATTTGTATTTAGTTTTCGTAATATAATATGATTTTCATCATGAATGTTTCATGTTTGAGATATTAAATTTGGTCTTGTGTATTTTTTATAAGTAACATATAATATTATATTGGCAAACGAAGAAACCATAATCTTATGAAATTCCGATAAAAGATAAGTTTTTTTTTAATATTTTGTAAAACAATTGTAGATTCTCAATGTAGTCTATATGTCCTAGTTTTATTCAAATAGGTTTGGTATGCCTACGTATCATTTTACTTAGCTTTGTTGGGTTTGATTCTTATGTAACATTTAATCTCTCAATGAAGTGCACCAAATATATATATAGACACACACACGATCCTCACTCTCTCACTATTTTGTCCTATCAAATTACACTGAACTATCTAGAACCAATGGAAGAATCAAACATCATGCAAGAGCAAGAACATGTGAATGTTTCTCCTCCAACACCAGCATCATCCTATATGGGAGTTAGGAAGAGAAAATGGGGGAAATTTGCATCAAAAATAAGGGATCAAGGGAGGAACATCACAATATGGTCAGGTACCTATGAAGAACCACAAATGGCAGCAGCTGCATATGATACAGCTGCTTTTCACCTCAAAGGACGTGACGCAAGGCTCAATTTTCTTGATATGATTGAGAAACTTCCAATGCCTGTACAAGAATATAAAATCTCTACATGACCCTTAAATTTCAAAGGGAAAAAAGACTGAGGAAGCAAACAATTAAAGTTCGGTGAAGCAGGAACATCGTTAAGAAATGCATCAAAATCGATAGATCGAATTTCAGGAGATAAAGCTGAAATGCATAAAAATCTTAGAGTGTGTGTTGTAAGTTGAAAATGAGAATTTGCAAAGTGGGGATTTGAGATAAGAGAAAACCATAACTTACAAACACATTTGAAACGTATGAGATACTTCGCCGGTAACCTCAACAAAATTTGAATGATCAGTTCCTGAGGAAGATCCATGCTCTACAACGTTATTCTTCACACTGCTTTGATGAAACCCTAATTTTACAAACGGTGTAATTCTTCATTGGTAGCTCGCATTTTGGTACCAGTGAAGAATTACACCGTTTGTAAAAATTAGGGTTTCATCAAAGCAGTGTGAAGAATAACGTTGTAGAGTATGGATCTTCCTCAGAACCTGATCATTCAAATTTTGTTGAGGTTACCTGTGAAGTATCTCATACGTTTCAAATGCGTTTGTAAGTTATGGTTTTCTCTTATCTCAAATCCCCACTTTGCAAATTCTCATTTTCAACTTACAACACAAACTCATAGACTTTTATGCATTTCAGCTTTATCTCCTGATATTCGATCTATTGATTTTGATGCATTTCTTAACGATATTCCTGCTTCACCGAACTTTAATTGTTTGCTTCCTCAGTCTTATTTTCCCTTTGAAATTAAAGGGTCATGTTGAGGTTTTATATTCTTGTAAGCTCCAAAGTAGAGGATATTCGTGTGGCAGCTCAACAAGCAGCATTGCAGTTTAAGAGGAGATCAGCATCACAATCTGAAGGGGGTATCAATAGCAGTAATGGCGGTGTTGTTTTAAGAGACAATAATGGGGCCTAAAAAGAAATGTTCATCGAGGCTCCTTTGGATTCACCTAACATGTGGATGCAAATTTTTGGATTTCAATTTGATGAATATGGGAGTTATCAAAATAATGTTTTAGAGTTGAGTGAATGGGAAGAAATTCAGTATGAGTCATTTTGGAACTAATGCTTCACTCATGAACTATATTATAAATAGTACTAAATTATTTTGCTTCATTGAATCAGTCTTGCATATATAATGTGCTTTAATCAATTGGGCCCTAATTAGAGGGTACATAAACCAACTGATCATTATAATTAAATCTTGATTTAAGATTTAATTAATTTTATTAGTCAATTTTCTTTTATATTTTGTGTTCCATTTTTTTTTTCATCCTTTGCTTATTTGTTTTGTGTTTGTTTATTTATTCACTCATTTTTGTATGTGTTTTACATAAATTTATCTAAACGGTTTCGTTTTAATGTTTTCAAAATAGATTTTGGCAATTGTAGCCAAGTATTTTTCTTGTTAAAGAAAAAATTAAATAATATAGAAGTTGTCGGAAACTATTTTTCAAGAATACAATCGACAAGTTCACATATCATTCATAGAAAATGTAGGGTTTTTAAACTATTGTTGCATTTGCATAGTACTTGAAACTCTTTTCCCATACCCCACAGTTCTCGCGAAAACTCCCAGAGTGATTTTGTTTTGCCAAATTTATCTCTTATGTTTAACACGTTTGGATTTCAGAATCCAAATGTGTAAAATGTTGTTTTCAAGACTTTTATACATTTGCATTTTAAATTCAAATGTGTAAAAAAAATATTTTTAAACATTCAAATTTTAAAACCCGAATGTATAATATTAACTTAAATACCCAAAAAACAATGGTACTCAACAATTGATTAGATTGAAGTAAAAAATCCATTACCTTAACAGACACATTACAAAGCCTAATAGATTTGAAGTATTTCACTCTAGTCACCACCTCTTATTAGAGATCAAAGAAATGAAGATGCATTAATATTATCAATTTTACTACGGTCTTCAAAAATATTATAAGTGAGTTTACAAAACTCATCACCATTCAACCTTATAAAACTATTACCGATGTTTTTGTGTCGATGTACAATATATATGTATGTGTCTGTGCTTCATATAGTTTGTAACTTTTTTATGGATAAAATCTGAATTTTATCATTAAATAAAAAAAATATAAGTAGAGTTGATAACGATGAATAGATATCCAATTTTACAACTCTTTCCTAAAAAAAATGTATGGCAAAAAGACATTACTCCATTACCTAGCAAAATATAAGTACAAGTAGTATTATACCTAGCAAAATAATCCCAAGACACCCATTACCTGAATTGAAGTATCACTTGGTTCTCTTTCTGGGTTTGCTGTAAAGTATTACTCCAAATACCGTGAGCCCATAACCCATCATTCCAATGACTGAAACTGCATTTTTAAATATTAAGATTGAAACTACTACAGCTACAGCACCTTTAGCATTCCCTAGTACCTGAAGAGTAAGAGCACTGGTATGTTTCGTGACCATAAAATTGGTCAGGTTGACAAAATAGGCAAGAGCCGAGTTAAATAGAAGATACCAAATTATCTTGGCATCGTCTCTAGCGAGAACCAACGTGATGCGAACGGCATTTTCCTCCATTATAAGCGTGACGGGAAGAAGGAAAACCTCTGCCATTGGAGCCATGTAAAGGAGGAGGTTCATTGAATTCAGCTTCTCTCTTTCAGAAGAAAGCAAAATTCCTTGTAGAACTGATTTTAGGGCTCTTGCAGCTGTAGCCACGACACATATAATGAATCCGAATAAATGGAAACTCGGTTCACTCCAAGTAGCAATAACCACACCAGTAACAACAGGAATAAGTGTAAGATAAGTGAGCAAACCCTCCCTCTTGAAAGTCATAATATAAGCAAAAATGGCGGTGAAAAAGGCGTAGTAGCGCCAATAGCCTGATTAAAAGAGACGGGAATATAACGAAGTGAAATGTTTCCAAACACAAAAGAAATACAGAAAATCAAACTCAAAGCAGAGATTTTGAAGAATTGAACCCTGGATTGAATAGTTTGCATAGGAACAACCTTCATCGATATACAACATAACTAAATAAAGAACACGCTATCATGTGACACATGGTAAGAAAAATAGGGTACGTGAAACCATAAGTGCTGAGCAAGTACTTGTTCAATAGAAGAACACCAATGTTGGAAGAGTACCATGCTGCTACAAGACCTATAGTGAAGAAACGGGTTGAACCCTTCACTTTGGAACCCTTTTGATCTTCAGAAACGTGTAGTGATTTCATGATGGGGATGTGATTGATGGAATATTTCAATTAAGAAACGATGTTAATTATTGGTGAAAGAATAAGGATCAGGAATGTGTCTTATGAATTTTTTACGACTCTAGGGTTTATGTAAAAAGAGAACCTTGAGATTCAAGTAACATGATAATGTTGGTTCAAAGTTGTAAAATTAAACCAAATATTTTATTATATTTTTGACAAAATTAAACCAATTTTTTTTTTTTTTTAGGGATAAACCAAATGTTTTTGTTCTCTCACCATATCACACTTTTAATGTCAAACCAAATGCTTTTTTTTTTTGACACATTAAACCATATTTTTTTTTAGGGAATTAAACCAAATATTTTTGTTCTCACACCGTATCACACTTTTAATACTAGACGAAATATTTTTATGATATTATGATTTCAAATATTTTTGTAAAAGTAAACCAAATATTTTTGTTTAATTAAACCAATCAAGTGTTTTTTTACGGTATCACACTTTTAATATTAGACCAGATATTTTTAAGATATTATGATTCCAACTTCTTCAAAAAAAAGATATTATGATTCCAAATATTTTTGTAAAATTAAACCAGATATTTTTGTTCAATTTTTTTGGTGGTGTTATTTTTTTATTGGTAGTGAAATATTTTTGTTCAATTAACCAAATGTTTTTGTTCTCACACTTTTAATATTAGACCAAATATTTTTATGATATTATGATTCCAAATATTTTTGTAAAATTAAACCAAATATATTTTTCCCCAAAAAAAAACAAATATTTTTGTTCAATTAAGCCAAATATGTTGGTTCAAAGTTGTAAAATAAAACCAAATATTTGTATTCTCTCAACATATCACATTATTAATATTAGACCAAATATTTTTATGATATTATCCAATATAGATAATCAATTAAAATAATATACATCAAATAGTAAGTAGTGGAGGTGCACAACGGATATCAAAGTGGAGTTTCAACATCAAAGTTTAGCCATGATCGAACCGTTGGAGTTATTGCCTTCGCTCATGCATGCCCAATAATGAGCATACAGTGAAGGTGCAACGACCTAGGGCCCATGGTTGCAGGGTTCCAAATTTTTTATAGGGGGTGTATAAGACTTGTTTTAAGCACAAAGATGGTCCAAACATTTATCAGACTACGGTTCAGCCCAACCAACCAAAATGTATATAAAATGTATAAAACAAGAGAATCAAAACGTATAACACTAAATCACAAGAGAAAAACACAAAACCATGAATGACTTCGGATTCAATTCGCCTCCCTTCACTTCAGGTATGAATTAATGAATTTTCAAGATTTTGATTTTGAATGAGAAAAGTTTGGCCAAAATCTCAAGACTGGTAGTCACAAAAGGTAGAATTCAAGATTGCTTAATCACAAAAGGTTGAAGTCAAGATTGAAAGGTACATGCCGCTTTTACCTTTCCCGTCTCGGTACTTATTCAGCTAAGCAATCAAATAAATGTAAAACAAATATTACTTCATAAACAAGAAAATATATGAAGAAGCCAAGCAAATAATTAAATTATGCTTTCCCATTAACCAAATTCTGATAAGAATGTTTCCAACTCTTAATAGATAATTTGTTTGAGCAACCAATATTTGGCAGCTTTTTGAGGAGCAATGCAAAATGAACAAAATAGCATTGCAAACCAATGTGGCCTACTTTATTTGCCAAAGATACAGTGTTAACTGCTCAGCATAACTAAATGTCTGAAGAAGTTAAACCTCCAGAACTTCAAAACCACACTGTCAAAATGAATGTATGAAAATATATAATCACTGTGCAGTGGCTTCCTTCAGATATGCAATAAGATCAGCACGTTCTTGGGGTTTCTTTAGACCGGGAAATACCATCTTGGTCCCTGGAATATACTGCACAAGAGCATACATAACATACATAGATCAGTAACACATTGTGGTGGAAACAAGTCTCTCACTGTTACTAAGTAATATTAGCATATTACCACAATATGGAAATCTTAGAAAACTAAATCCCATAAACAAAAACAAAAAAAATTAGGGTGTACATGAATAATATTTATTATTGATTAGCTTATAACTACGAGAGCTTCTCAACTGAAATAAGTAATTGACTTTTAACTAACGAAAAAGCCCTTGCTTGTGGCAATGGAGAATTAGAAATCTTCATAAAATGTGAGATGCAAAATCTCATTTCAATTTATGCAAAAATCTCTATGTTACAAGATTCATAATAATATTTCAATTTTATTTTCCAAAAAGTGTTCATTGAAAAGTTTATCCAACTAAGCTGTAAATCTTATTTCAGTGAAATACTAGATTATATTGTACCTTTTTGGGGTTAAGCAAATAATCATATAAAGTCTTCTCCTCCCAATTCACAGCCATGTTCTTGTTAGCTGCTGAGTAGGAATATCCGGGAGTAGTGCCTGATTGCCTTCCAAACAAACCATTCAGATTGGGTCCTGAGATTATCAACAAGGCAAATATTTTAGTCCAAATAGATAATCACATTATTCAAACAACTTCATACATGTAACAGAGAAATAACTAATTTATAGATACAGAGATTATGATCAAACTCAGTGCCAGCAAAGGAGTAATGAAAAACATATACTAATATAATATCAAGGGAATAAGGAACTCTAATGAAACATCAATAGCAACAATAATACAGCGACCATTACAACACTAATAAACCTATGAATCAAATATTGAAATAATAAATACGGATAATCAGACTGCTAATCAATGTTGTTAAATAGCAGCTACAACATTGCAACGGCGTTATGTCAAAGCAGAATTTAAACAAATCGCTATTGTTTTGCAATTAGTACATAATATTGTGAAATGGCAGCTATAAACAACTATAGCATTGCTTTGTAGCGTAATTAAAACAAATCGCTATTTTCCGCAATCCGCGATTGACAATGCTACAGCTAATGTAGTTAATGACAAAACATATCTTTCTATTTTATAAAAGACAACATATTATCCTAGACAATAATATTAAATGAAATCCATATCCAAATCCATCGAATCATAAATCAACAACAATCTAAAATTAATTTGAATTACGAATAAATAATTACATTTTCAATGAGGATCAAAGTAGATTTAATTATCGAATCAAATACTCAAATTTCAACCAACTTTTCCACGTTCAAATAAAAAGACGGTTGACAGAAACATACAGAAAATTCAAATAACAAACAATACATAAACATTAAACACAAGTTGCATAACATGTGGAAATGGAATGATTTAGGTGAAAACAATGTATAATCACACATTAATTTCTAGATCTAAACATCATATTGCATAAATTCGAAAAATAAGAGAGAGATCCAAATATGAGAAACTCGATCTAACCTTGTTTGTGACCGGCACCTTTATCGACGGTGTGACACTGAGCGCATTTGGTTCGAAAGATTTTATCTCCGGATTTGGCATCACCAGGAGGTGCTTGTTCAAACGACGCCATTGATGAATTGATTGGTTTCTCCGCAAAGAAAATGAATAAATGTTTGGGGTTTTTTCGAAGCGAATGAAAATTTGGAGGAATGAGAGAATTTATAGACACGGTTGCCACGGTGTTTCTAACGCAGCCCTAATATTTTACGTTCACGTGGATTGATTTTGGCGCTTCAAAAGTAGCGTTAGCGTGAGGCAAAAGTCAAGTTTGGTTGGCATGGGAATTTTCGTAAAGTTTGTTAAGTTTTTTATTCTGCATGTGAAGGACATTGTCAAAATATTCTTTATATTTTTTTTAAAATAATATTCGAAAGTGCAAAAAGTAAAAACAGAACAAGTTCCAAAGGGTATTTATTAGTTTTTATTGATGTGTAAGGTGATTGCCACGGTGTCCTTATCTTTGGGTCGGTCATGTTTGTTGTTGCATTCTAATTTTTTTTCCATTCAATCTTTGGATGTTGGTAATTCAACTAGTTTGATCTAAGATATAAAGAGTTCAAAGTCCTGAATTTAAATTTTAACAAATGAGTATATATTAATCTAACAATTGGTTTATAACTTTCGTTCAACAACGAACGGTAGTAAAATATTGGTGATGGTATTTTCGAAAATTCGAGGGGCTAGCCTAAAGAGCAATTTTATATATATTTTTGTAAAATTATTGTGTCATTTTATTTGAAGGTCATCAGTCGATTGCCTATAGCTATTAGCTTTTACATCTTTTTTGTTTATGTGTATTCCCTGCACATTTAAACCAAACGATCAAATAACTCTTTTTATATTATTTTTTTACAATTTCCCATGCATTTAATATTTTACGAACATGGATCATTCATTGAATTATGAGCAACCTACCTCGTGGACTACTAGAAAATCAATCGCCAAATGTATGAACATGACCAAAAGGATTACAAGTCAAGATTGTCGTGCTATGGTTTTTCATTTCAAAAGCACATTTCCTTAGTCTATAATGCCTCATTATTGGACTCCGTTGATCAACAATTAGCCAGATAAACTAATTGAATTAACTTCTCCAGAAGTGCATATATAAAAAAGAATCTTGGAATAACTATAACATTAAATATGTTTTTGGTCCCTATAAAATTAGAACATTTCAAGTTTAGTCCTTACTTAATTTTAGTAGTTCTTTTAGTCCCTAAAAAATATTTCTGCACTCAGTATTAGTCCCTCCTCAATTAAAATCTGTTTAATTTATGTTTAAACTCTTGAGTTTTTGAACAATTTTTTACATACGTGTTAAGAACATTACTAAAAGTTTCTCTGCAAAAAATTGTCGCAAAATTTGATTTCTACGTCCAAATTTTGTTAATTTTATCTTTAACTTTTTCCGTTTTAAAAAATTCATATTTAATTATTTTTATGTTAAAAAATTCTAAATTTTAGTAAATGAACATTTCATAGTGTTTTAAACTTGTCTCAAAAAAAAAAATTCGTTCAAAAATTTAAGAGTTTAAGGATAATTAAACAATCTTTGTTGTAAGAGAGACTAAAATTCTAAGTAATTCTTTTTTATAGGGACTAAAAAACCTATTAAAATTATGTAAGGATTAAACTTAAAAGTTCCCAATTTTATAGAGACCAAAAACATATTTAACTCTAACTATAAATCCTTTTAAGAGTAACTTTTCTTATGCAAATTGTTGTGCAGCAGATGCAGTTAATTGGTGGTTGCAGGTCTACAAATTGAAGGTGCGTGAGAGAGTGAAGCATTTTATTTGGCCAATATTGCATGATAGTTTGATGACAAATGAGAGTAGAGCTAGCATGAGATTAGGTGATCCCTATTGGCTTGCATTGTAGACATAAAGTTCAGAGCTCTTCGCATGTTTTAAGCGATTGTCCTATAGTACTTGATGTGTGGATTAAAGTGGTTCGAGTTAAGAATCAACATCAATTTTTCTCGGTGAATTTGGAGCAGTGGATCGGATTGAACTTGACTAATAATCAGGCATGAATTTAAATCATCTGTGGTCTGACTTCTGGGCTATGAGCTGCCATACAATTTGGAAATGAAGGAATTCTGATGCAACAGCTGATGTAGTGCATACAAAGCAAAAAGTGGTGCAAGATATCAGATGGAGGCCTCCTCCAATTGGCTAGTTTCAGCTTAACACGAACGGAACAGGTAAACAAAGTAGACGTGCAAGTCGTGGTGGCTTGATTAGAGTAGTGGATAGTCAATGGTGTGGAGGTTTTTCTAAGTTCATCGGTAGCTGCAATGCATATATGGCAGAGATACGGGGCGCTTTAAAGGTTGAAGTTTGCTTTTAGTAAAGGTTTTAAGAAGATTGAATTGCACTTAGACGCAAAGGTGGTAGTTGAAAATATTGTTGACATTGACAATGCCTCTCCAGATGATTTTTGGTTCAACAAATTCATCGGTTAGTGCAACTGGATTGTGAAGTGATTGTCTGCCACTCGTACTGTAAAACTAATGGGTGTGTGGATGTCTTGACTATCATGGGATGTGTTAAAGATCATATGTTTTATGAGCAAAGTCATGCTCAAGTTAAACCTTTATTTTACTTTGACCTTTATGGTATTGCTAGCCTTAGTGGTTGTTTTGTACTCCCTCCGTCCCTTAATATAACCCTCCTTTTGGTTTTTTTTTGTCCCTAAATATAACACCCTTTTTAAATTACAACACACATTAATTATTTTTTTCCATAGATACCCTTATTTAATACTACTACTAATTCTAAAAGTACAATAAATTGACTTTTCACTTTATCTCTTTAATGAGGTTAATT
>Ga0099826_10001630_pt1 | contig 13731 bp, 6 predicted proteins | sample Mtrugardesep15_FD_76830 | JGI IMG/M metagenome (GOLD analysis project Ga0099826, IMG submission 76830) | Root nodule microbial communities of legume samples collected from California, USA - M. trunc garden sep15 | ecosystem: Host-associated > Plants > Roots > Nodule | place: USA: California... | reverse complement strand
GTTTGAGTTTATAAAAAAAATATAATTGCTATTAATTCTCATGAAAAAACAAAAAAAAATATAATTACTATAAATTCTCATGAAAAGCCTCATTTTCTAAAAAAAAAACGGTTATGTGTACCCTGAGAGTACCACCGCCGTACCATAACCGTACCAAGGTTTAAAAACAAAAAAAAAATATTGGTGCGTCATGGGTGCGTACCGTACGTGTACCGGTACCCACGTAGTACCCGGTACGGATACGTTTTGCAAATTGGAGTACCCGTGCTTCAGAGGTGTTTACTTTGGTTCCTTTAAACCACTTGTATTGTATTTGAACTGTCTATATACCCATTTGAATATATTATATGGTTTAATTGAGTTTAAGTTTATGTCCCGAGCATTCGTTACCCATTGGTGTTGTTATGTATTGCCCTTTGGGGTTGTTTTGTTTTATTTGGATGAGGTTTATGTCAACCCCAATCATACAAAAAAAATACATCCAAGGACCAAATTTAAAAAGAAAAATTTGTACATTCGAAAATCGGATTTAGCTTAAGGCTAATATATAACAGCCCACAATGACCAAACAACATTATTTACTCTATTTTTCTTTTTGACAAAACTATGATATTTTTCTTGACTATAACATAAGTAATGCACAATACTACTAATAATAATGGAATGTTCAGATGAAGTTTACTTACACGAATGGGATACAATTATTGAATTTAAAAATAATATGAAAAAAAGAATCTTATGTTAGAAGAATCTCATGACATGGTTAATTAATTAAGACAAAAGAGAGTTGAATATTCTTTTGATAGAGAGTTTTTAATATTCGAGTGGGCGAAGTTTCTTTGTAGGACCGCCGACCCTTTTCCTTTTCATGTAAACAGTAAACTGACCCCAAGGCTTACCTGTCTTTTCTTTGGCAACAAGGCTACCCGTCCTTAATCACGCTTTCTGTAGGATATTTATTTTTTTGGACTCTCCCTCTAAGATTCAAATGGATATGGACTGAGTGTTGTAAAAAACAACACATGTTATCCCAGCTAGTATATGAGTTTGACAAAATTTTCAAATTTTTTACAAAAGCAAAACTTCCTTGCTATGTTAGCCATATTAGAGATGATAATTTAGTTAATGTTTGGTTATATGATGATAAAAATGAATTTAGTATAATTGATTTTGATTAAATATAACTTGAAGATAAAACAATTTGTGTTTGAGGTTGAATTATAAATTTGTATGTGAAAATCAATTAAAAAATAAAAAATATAAATTTTAGCTTTAAATATAATCACTTATGAAGACAAAATCAATTCTGTTAAAAAACAACCATATATATCAGAATCAATTATACATTTTCATAATTAATTTTCAGCCCTCTAGAAATAGAACCAAACATATATTCAATATAAGTTAGAATGTTTATAAAGAAGTGAGAGCTAGTTTAGAATGTTTATAAAAAAAGTGAGAGTTGGTTAGAGATCTATCTACTTGAGTTAAGTCATATCGCATTATTAGTTTGTCTATGAATAAATTTTGTACTGGAGTTTGTTTAAATAGAAATAAGATGTATGGAAAATTTTATATGGTCATAATGATTTAAACACAATATTTGAGCATGTGTGCACATACACGCTATATATAGAAAACACTATTTTAAAAATGCACACTGTTTAATTATTATTTTTTTCTTTCTACCTTCTTCCAATATATGTGAGTTTATCTAAATATTGTGTCAAATGATTGTGGCCACAATACTTCTTCCAATAGTTAAAAACATCATCAATATTGATATTTAGTGCGAGGTATTTTTTCGTTTAACTAACAAATATTGATGTATATCAAGTTAAATGGATGTAATTTTCGGTTTTGGTGGAATAAAACCATATTGGTTGTATATAAGTTGGTCAACACAATAGGCCACTTCCATCTCATTTTTCGTTTCGCATCAACAACCACTATGACTTTATTCCACAAAAATCTGAAATTTAATTTGATGCACGTCAACATTCGTTAGTTCGACAAGAAAACACCTCGCACAAAAAAAATTCACTTGTCCATTCAAACCAATTTAAAATATAGAATGATTTAATAATTTGTACTTAATTTTTTTATTTTTCGTAAAACATTCCAAAATTTGTTTTCTAAATATACAAAAATAACCTCCAATTCTTGTTTGGTTGAATAACCTCCAATTCTTGTTTGGTTGCCTAATAGATATTTTCTTCTGTTTCGTTTTTTGAGGGATTTTCTTCTGTTTCGTAAAAAGAAAAAAGAAAGATATTTTCTTCTCTAAACTACAAACGTATGTGTGTAACTGTAACCACTTATTTTCATTGATATGATTTTTATTTCGAATATTAATATTAATCTGTGGGCCTTCACTTGCACAGCGAAGTATCGTGTACATACAATGCATCTCACAAAATGAAGTTATGGTTCCATTATTTTAAAAATCAATTTTTTTGTCCCATTACCACAAATAAATTCTAATAATTTTCAGTATTATAGAACTGTACTCTAACTCACGTTATAATCAATCTAACATTTCAATTAAATTGTTCAATTTCTGTATTTTTCTTGTTTATGTCACTATGTAATTTGACACATCAATATGAACCAAATCCGACTAAACTAGTACTCAATTTGAAGTGAAAAAAAATTGAATTTTTCAGAAATTCAATCACATATTCTCAATGATGTATCTATAAGAATTATGACTTAATCACTACATGTATATTCATTTTACAATCATTTAATTGAACAACTTGCGTGCATAAGAAAATTACACCATGCAAACATCATCAAATATTTAAATAAGATCCTTCAAAAAAATTTTTTAAATAAGATCATCATTACAGTTCTGATATGATAGAAAATTTCCAGGGACTAAAAGCCGATTTTTTTTAGAGAGATTAAAATAAAAAATTAATATATTTACAGAGACAAAAAACATATTTAACCCAAAAACTTAAAAGTGGATAAAAAAAACTAATTTTTTAAATAGAAGGACCAAAACTTCAATTTTTTAAAAATAGATGATCAAGAGTGTATCTAAGCCATCTTTTATTTATTTATTTTGGTACTTGATCTATTTATTTATAGACTAAAAACAAAAGTTTCCACCTATGTAGGCTCCATAAATAATTAAATAAACATGAGTCTTTTATTGTGTTTTGTATACCGGCACACACTCTTTTAGAACTTCCTAAAATGCTATCAATCTCAAAATTGTTCCAACTCAAACACTCTTAATATGGAGTTGTTCCAATTCTTATAAGCATTCTTTTACACTGTGTTTGGTTGAGGTGAAATAGAGAAGAGAGAGAGTACGAGGAGAAAAAGGAGAGAAGTTTATAATTTCTACTGTTTGGTTGCAAAGAGAAAGAGGGGAGAGAGATAAAAACATGTGGGGCCCACACCTGATTTTATTCTCTCCAAAGTTGCGAAGAAAGAGAGAAGAATCACACTTTTTATTATTATTCCATTAATAACCTTGTAAAATTACTATAAGCTTGCAACATGATAAACGACAAAAAAAATTGTAGGGGCACCTTTGTACTTTAATAAATAATAAACACTTCTCTCTCTTCTATTTCTCTCATCTCTCTCTTATACCAAACAATACATCAAATCTACTTTATTTCTCACATGTTTCTCTCTTCTCAAACTCTCTCTCACCTATTTCTCTTTTCACAACTTCTCTTCTGAACCAAACACACTTAAAGTACAGTCTCATATCTCCAAAACCTAAGGATTGATCTCATATTGATAAGAATTTGATTCATTCATGCGTCCTTTTGTCAGAAGCATCTATGAACATCTTATTGACCATCCATGTGCACCGACGTCACTCTGTGCCCTCGATAGTCTCATGTGTTACCCCATATGTCAGGATCCCATTCTCGCTTCTCCACCAAGTTAGATCATAGGTCTGATGTCACTTATTTAAGAGTTTAGAAAAATGTCAGAAGAAACAACGAGTCAATAATATATGACCACAAGAGACTTTGACACCACATATCTATTCAAAACCTCTAAACATTAGAAATAAAAGTCATATCTCTTACGTGTTCAACATTGTAACCATTCATAGTCGAAGTGGGAGAATAATCACTCTACTTGAATTAAACATGTCTCCATGTGAAACCAAGCAAGGTTATATGGTTGTGCACTTCCTTCCTCGTTAAGGAAGGATGCGACATATAAGCAACGATCAAGCTTTCAACACTGCTGTTTCTCACTAGGCAATCAACCTACTTCACTGGGTTATGTAAACTGAATAAAACTACGAAGAGAGTTTGATCAATATGATAATAAAAGCGTAGTCAAACTTGATTCAAAAACAATTTACAACTAACTAAACTACAATTAATTCCTAAAATTAACCAGCAAACTAAACTAACTAGCTAAAAACAATAAAAACATGTGTATGATGAAGACTCACAATTTACAAACATGGAAAAACTAATGCGACGGTTCTTGTAGAAAATAAAACCAGAAGTCAATTCTTTTGCATAATCAAGCATGAGCTTGAGACAAATATGGTGCGACACAAGTTATAGATATTTGAATCTTTTAATTTATTTGGTTAGGGGTTGATTTGGAACAACATTTGTTAGTAGAGACCAATCCTTAATTAAATCTCCATTTTAAAGAATTAATCTCGACAATTATACGCTAATGATACCTTTATTTAAAAAAAAAAAAACATGAGCTAGGGGTAAGATGAAATACAAGACTGAAGACTTCTTCAAAATTATGATAGAGGTAACAGGTAAGTTGGCTAATTGTCGGTATAACACTTATCTGAAATAACTATACTGCTTATAAAGAAAATGAAGAACTATATAGTGCATTGAACATGAATTAATAATAAGTATAAAGTAAAAACAAAATTGAACTATCTATACAAACCTTGCAGCTAATGATAGGTATAATATCGAAACACTCCAAGTTGAATTGAGATATAATGTGAGGATTGTGTTAGCATGGTAGGAAGAAGAGTTGTTGACAGAGAGCGAAAAAAAGATGATCAACTTATAGAAGGAGACAATGATTATTGATTAATACCAAAATGGGCACAGTGTATTGTAGCTTAATTAATTGTTATAAGTATCTTGATTAAATTAAAAATAAACAAATTTTTGTGAGGAGATTAAAAAAAATTATAAGTACATTTATTTATATTTTAAAGTAATTAGTTTAAATTGTACCCTTGTTTATTATTATTGTTGTTGTTATTTAAATTAATAATTTTTGTTTATATGTGTATATTTGTATATAAAACTCTAATAATACAATTTTTTTTTGTGGTACATCTAATAATACAATTCTTATAAAACAATAGAGTTAATTTTATTTTTCTTTACGTTGGGACAACATTGATGATTTTACTTAACTAATTTTCTTTTATAAGCCAAAAGTTCAATTACATAAAAAAGGAATGGAAGATAATCCATTAGAGTTGGAATGTCTTGCAGATTGCAGTCTATGTCAGGTGCTTATATATTATAAAAAAATACAAAAAGAACTTGAGACATAAACCTAACCCAGTCAATCCACAAAGTGTATGCCAACCCAATCCGTTGATACAAAAAATAAAAACAACATAGTAGATGTCTAACATGCAGTGTATGAACCAACCGTCAACATGAAATTGATCCAAGAACACACAGCTCCTTGCGACAATAACAAGCATAACGTCTATTTCGAGCCCAACAGTCCAACATCAAAGATTGATGCGGATTTTGAAACCTCCCCAAGTTATATAGTGCCAAACTTCGTGAAGGTGGGAGATTCGACCGCCAACACGGATACGGATCCCCACGCCTACAACTCGTTATGCTACGACAGAAAGCTTCACGACTATTTCTAGCCAAATCCAATAGAAAGCAACTCAAATCCAATTGAAGGCCATATCGAGGGATGGTCAATCAACGAGTCTGAGCACCACGAACACTGCAAACACGGTAACACCCGCACCCACCAATCGCTGCAACAACAGACAACATGACATGACTATTTCTAGCCTAGAAGACCTGTTACGAAGCACATCCAAACGTATCAAGTAGGTAAATGAAATTGTCCGCCAACACAGAAGCAGCTCCATGTACCGAACCACTATTGTCTGAAGCATAATCCAAATTTGATGGATTTTCAACCCAATAACCTTGAACTAGATCAAACTTGAAGGCAGAACCAAATAACAAATTCGGTCCACTAAGAACACCAAAACCGTCACCACCTCCAAAGGAAAACAACAACAATTTTTTCAAGTCAAAATCAAGATAACATGCCAAAATCAATTGGAAAGCCAGATCCGTACGAGTTTTGTGGACGAGGTATGACGACAACACCGCCGCCTACCTTAACAAACCCCAACCTTCCGACACCGTAGAGAGAAGCTGCGATTCCATGAAAAAATCCACACGATCCATCAGCACAGAATCAAACCAGATCAAGAGAAAGCCACCCAAAATCCTTGCCACACGTCGACAAAATAGGTGGAAGAAGGTACAGAGGGCCCTGGAGTGAACGGCCGCCGAAAAAGGAGAAGGTTAAGCGGTGGTGCGGAGGATGGATGTCACTCGTCGCACCACCAATCATGGAGGCTACATGGCTAAGACAAAGTTTGGATCGGTAGGGAAAACAATGTATGGAGTTTGAGCACTCAAAATGTATACTTTTATTTTTCTTTCTAGTTGAAGTCTACTTTTATCAATCTGTTTTTTTTTTTTTCATCTTCTTCAAGTAGCCCCTAGTGGATGGAGCTCACACATATTAAAGATAGAGAAGTAGGGTGTTTGAGGTTTAAAACTTCAAATCCTAATCCCTATATAATTTATGCAATGTTATTTTTCCATGAAACATAATAATTTTAATATAACAGACTAAATTTAATTATGATTAAAATTAAATATTTTATATTGTGTATAAGTTAAAATATTCATATTTTGAACTTTAAAATATAAATGAAATCCTATTAAAATATTTTTATAATTTAAATTTGTTATTTTATTTATTATAAAAAAAGAAGTTCAACTTCAACCAATACAGTGACGCATATATAATCGACACTTGAGAGTTACTAACCGTTTGGAAATTGGGCATGGAGGGTGGTGAGAACATTCTAGATGCCCTTAACTACGAAGAAGACGATGTTGAGATGGTTGATGTTGAAGAAGGTGAATTGGTTGAAGAAGAAGAAGAAGACCATCATCGAAACGGTGTCGCCGCCACACATGATCATAATCTCATTCATGAATCAGATAATCACAACATTAATAATCAAAAACCAAAACCTTTGAGTAAAAATCGGAAGCGTAAAAACAAGAGAAAGAGAAAGGTTTTAGGATCTGATGGACCCATCGACATTAACAGGTTCGTTCATACTCTTTTTAATTTCAATCCCTTTTTCTGATTTTGTTCAATTGTGTTTATTTTATACCTAATGCTGAGTGTATTGTATTGATTATTTTCTACTAGCATAAGTTTTGTGAGATTGTTTGGGAGAACGTTTGAAAACAACTTATGATTGTTTTCACCTTATTCTCATACGTTATAGCGACCAGCTTATAACTTATACGGAAATAATTTTACTTTATTTCAAGTTTTGCTATACAAATGCGCTTATACATAAGCTGTATCATCACGACATGATAAGTGTTTGTGCTATAAGCTACAAATAAGCTGTTTATCCAAACAAGGCCTTTAAAGGAACAGGAAAACCAAACTCTTTGCTATTTAGAAAGCATGATGGTTACACCAATATAGTTATAACATATAAAACTAATTTAAAAACATATTTTCATTCACAACCATATTAGAGAGTTGAGGTAGCACCTATAGTAGAAATGATGGTGGAAAACAGTCTTAGGTGGTTTGGACATGTCGAGAGAAGACGACCTAGAAAAACTATAAGAGAAACTATTAGGAAAGATTTGGAAATTAACTAGTTGGACCGAAATATGGTGTATGATAGAGCATTATGGAGTAATTTGATTCATGTAGCCGACCTCACTTAGTGGGAAAAGGCTTGGTTGTTGTTGTTGTATATTTTAATTCAAAAGAGAAATTTATATCTTAAAACTTAGTGAGTAATTGGGAACATAGCTAAAATGGTATTATTTTTATTTATTTATGGTATGTTCCTATGTCTGGAAATAGCCTCTTGTGTAAAAACAGGGTAAGGCTGCGTACAATACACCAAATGGTGGGACCCCTTCCCGGACCCTGCGTATGCGGGAGCTTCAGTGCACCGGGTTGCCCTTTTGGTATATTCCTATGTGTGTTAAATTAGTGTAGTAAAATAGCAGCATATGGTGCTGTACCGCTATGGCGTAGCGGAGTTTAGAGAAACCACTATTGTTAGTGCCATTTAGTACAAAATGTTGTCAAATAGTGACGCTATAGCCTCACTGCGTAGCATAATTTAACAGTCCTCTAATTTCCGCGATTGACAACACGAGGACAGTTATTGTTTCGAAGTGTTGGTGCTTCCTTGTGCACACACAATGTTGTCAAATTTTCACTATGGCATCATAGGTTGGAATACCTTTTATATCAACAATGTTTCCGTCATATGACGCAATGTCAAACAGCGGCTATAGTGACGCTATAGCCTCACTGCATAGCGGAATTTAACGGTCCTCTAATTTCCGCGATTGACAACACGAGGACAGTTATTGTTTCGAAGTGTCAGTGCTTCCTTGTGCACACACAATGTTGTCAATTTTTCACTATGGCGTTATAGGTTGCAACACCTTTTATATCCACCTTGTTTCCGTCCTATGATGCAATATCGTGTTTATATGGAGGGTTGTCACCATAATCCATCATCCACCATTGACAACACTGCTCACACGTTTGTGATGGTTAAACAAACTTAATTGTCATTCTAGCTCAGGATAATTTGGAATTCTTATGTTAAGCAATTGTTTATTTAAGGGCTTTGAATTTTTGCGCCCTTTTTCGTTTAATCATGAATTGAAGTGTTGCTCACTGATTTTTCCCTATTGACATTGCATAAGTAAAATTTTAATGAGTTTCTTGTGAATTATGTGCCCTTTCAGGTTTGTGATAGAGACATGTCGGCGTCTGAAAGAGAAAAAATCATACATGGTATATACAGCTATAGGTTGCCTTGGGGTTTCTGCGTTGAGCGATATCGTCAAAGAGGTATTGGAACCTTGTACTTCCTTGCAATGTTGATTTTCATTTTGAATGAATGGTCTAAATTCAAGTGTGATAGGGTTGCTTTATAATTGTCCAAATTGCGTAAAATTGCGACTGCATATGTAGTTGTAGACCACAATTTGAAACAACTTATAAAATTTTGTATGAAATATCTATCCTAGCCATTTAGAATGTCCGAAAACAATTTATAAACAGCTTGAACAGTTTTATCAGATGAAAAAGGAACCACCTAATTATTAGTGCATTATATTACTTGGATATTATTGACGATATATGGCCGAAAAATTTATTCATATGAAACCTGATATCTTAATAATTGAAGAAATTATCTACTCTAATTGTCTACAACCCAGTCCCCTTGATTTTGCTTCGTCTGAAGTTGCCCAAGTAATAGTCTGACATTCAAATGTGCGAGTTTCCATTACCTATGCAACCTGTTTTACTTGTAGGTTCTCCTTTTTACACTGGTTTGATAATTCTGAATCCTCGGTGTTCTTTTGATTGTGTATTGCTAAGAACTATTGATATTTGGGGGTGAGTTTGAGGTATGCACAGCCGATTTCATAATTATTGCCATACTTCCAGTACTTGTTGATTTTCCTTATACTGATTTTATAATTCTGAATTTTTCTTATTCTTTTAATTCTATCAAGGCTTCTATAAATAAGAAAGCTACATATTTGGTGGTGTATGTTTGAAGTATACGCAGCTGATTATGAAATCAGCTGTTCCAAAAGTCTTGGAGAAGTTCATCCCCCTTCCTTGTATCTTTCTTGGTAGCTTCCTTTCTGCCGTATAATTGGTTTCCAGCAATACTTCTTTATTATGCAACATTCCAACTAGCTCTTCAAGTTGTGATCATTTTAATCTTTTTGCTTAGTTGTCTTTCCAGCTATGCTTATCTCTTCGATATATTTACCATGACTCATCTGTCTTTGCACTCACATTTTGTGGAGCTCATGTTGTTTTTTTTCCTTGTTAGAATTTCTTTTGCAGCATGCTTAAAGTCCAGAAAGCTTTAGCTTGACGAGAATTGTTAGAATTATGAAAAATATCTCATAATATCTTGATTACGTCAGAGTAATTTAAGATATCAAATTATTTCTTATGATGTGAAATGTTTCCTTGTGAATTTGGATTATGAGTTCAGTATGGATTATGAGTTCAGTATAAATAAAAGTTAGTGATTTTGTCTTCCATAATACATCATATACGTTTCATGATAACAGATGCTTCACATCAATCTCAGTTTGTTTTATCCTTTCTTTTTGTGCCTAAATCCGTATTATTGCAATAGATACTTCACGGATTTTCTAATCTTGGCTTGTCACCAGCTCTCTAACCTCTCTCTTCATCTCCCAGTAAAATGCGCATTGCATTGTGTTAAAAGAAATTGTTCTTTTTGTGATTTTCCTTTAGAAAAGGTTAGAGTTCAGATTCTACCTGATTTGGTTCAGTCTTGACCTGATTATGCTTATTTATTACTCCCTAGAAGACCATACAACCGTTTACTTTGGTTCAGCCTTGACCTGATTATGCTTATCCATTACTCCCTAGAAGACCATACAACCATCTACAGTTTCTGATGTGTTCAATTTTGTACCCAACCTTGCAGATTTAAATCAGAAACTAGTTTGCTCCTTCCAATACTCTGTTTGAACTTTGATGTTCCTGGCTGATGAACACCTTCAGTATTTAATTATTGTACACATGTTTTTCCACTTCAGTTTTCTCTCATATAAATAGAGCAGCCAACAAAGTAAGCCAAAATTGAATTTTCCTAAATATATCATGTTATTATTTTGATGATTATCTGAATTTCATTACACTTATAGCAGGACCTTTGTTTCATAAGAATTTAACATGGTAAGAGACAACCCTAGTATATGTAGGAGAATCAAACTGAAGTTTGTTGGTTGAAATGAAATCTAAAATATTGTTGGACGAGAGATAACCCTAATATTCAAAGCCACCCTTTAGGAATTTTGCACTTGCTGATCAAGCAGCAAGGACTTTGTTGGCTGAAAACCTAAAATATTTGTCCCATAAACGTATTTGGTATTAGTTCTCCATTTCTACTTAATTCCATTTTGTTTTTATGAATTTTGGATTATTTTTCTTCTATGCCACATTATACTCTTGATAAATCATAGTTGATAATGTCCATTGTTTCTAGATTATATTATTATTATTGACTTGACTCTCAAAATAACTGAACTTGCCTATGGGCTTAATTATGTTTGGTGTTCTTTTTTAAGCTGTCCGATTTGGTACATCTCAAATTTGTAATTAAGTGTTAAACTCACAGGTAGACGCAATACAGTCTTGTGGAGGCCAACAGACTGCTGATGGTAAGCGATTTCGGACAGGGGGTGGTGTATTGTGGAACATCATTAAAGTTCGAGAACCAGATGCCTACAAAGAGATAATGAAAAAAGCAAGAGAATTTGAGGTGTGTGATTGAGCCTTACTCTTTACTGCTTAAACACTTGCTTTTTTTCTTTATGTTCCCTGTATGCATTGACAGCACAATAGACCAAGTGTGTGTTTGGGTGAGTTTTTCAAAATTGATTGTTAATAAGTGAGTTTGAAGTGAAGTGAGTTCTGTTTTGAAACTTTTATCTTAAAAGCAAGTTTTAAGTAAAGCCTAGTAAAAATTATCAATCCAATTCGATGCAAAAGTCCCTCTTTTTTTTCTTCCCACTTTTAGTCTAATGGGTTTTGAAGACTTAAAGCAGTTTTAATTAGCAACGCCCTAACATAAAAAAAACTGGACAAAATTTAGCTGGTGATTTCAAACCTATGTTTTGTACGAACGTCAGTTCAAGCATACAATAGTCTTTTGGTAGCAATTCCGTATATTAGACCGTTGCAGTCAAAAATAAAACTGATACCAGATGAAAATTGTTAATGACTTGAATGTTTTGCTGACTTTTGAAATAGCAGGCAAAAAAATTAAAGATTTTGTTTGATATTATCATTTTCTTAACCAAGATTGTTGTTTAGATGGTTCTAGGCTGCCTCTTTTGTAAAAGATAGAAGCTGCAGCTTTTGATGTGTTAGTTTTACTTTTGCTCAATTGCTCTTAAAAATAGTCAATTGGTTAATGATCAACCAAGGCCTTTCAAATATTATTTGCATTGTAACAATTAGTTTATCTTGTGATTGCTCATTTTGTCTTCTTTATAATAATACAGAAGCAATTCAGGCAGCCAAGCTTTAAGCAGCCATCCATGCAAAAAGAGGAGGATTCTTCTCAAGTGGTGCCCTGTAAATTTTCTACTGCGCATCAGGGCAATGTTTCTGACAATCCTACTTGTGCATCGCAATTGCAAGATCAAGATAAACCATCAGGTCTGGAAAAGAAACGTGTTCCTGTTCGTGACAGATTAAGGATACCTGTTTCCTACGATGATGATTTGCTTGGAGCAACGGTTGAAAATGATGTAACCTTGCCCTGAATGGAAAAAGCCTTCATCCTGTAACTTTTTTTATTCATTTCTACAACCTTCTTTCTTCTTTCCACACTCTTCTTTTTCAGCCTTATTTTTGCTTGTGACAACAAGTTTGCGGATGGAGCAGTATGGTTCCATTTGGATTTTGCATGAAAGATTTATAGTGTTCAAAAGATAGAACAATTACTTAACAGTTAACTGGCATTTCAAATTTTGATACAAAATGTTTTAATAAAATATAACTGTTGGTACATCATTGTTGAAAAGCGTGGTTGGTTAGTGTAAGTTTCATATGAATTGTGCATCGAGAATCATAGTTTAACAAGATTATGAGTTGAACAGACGTTGTGGGAGTTGCTTGATCAATCACAATATCTTGATAGAAGATGCAAATAATTTCCACATCTCATAACCAAATATGCACAAAATCTATAAAAATGACAATTACAGCCTTCGTGAAGTTTATATTTCACATTAAAAGTGTGGAATTATTTGTTCTTTTGACACTAATATGACCATTGTTTATGCACCAAAACAAAGGTTTACTCGATATTGCAATTGTGTCCCTACATTTGGTGTACATGCTTTCTGTGTAGCGTGTTTTTACAATACATTGTAGCTAGCCCTTTATGTTTAGAAGATAACTAGTGGAAGGGCCATTTAACCTAATTTTCCATTATCCATATACTCCAAGTTTTGTGGTTTCTTCTGCAGGAAATGGCAAACCACGGTGCAATCATCTACCCTAGAGGAAGGAAACTTCTTTGCCCATGCAGCTGTGGCTGCTTCCACAACTGCCCTTGCAGCTTCCTCTTCACTTTCGACCATCCACACAATTGATGCAACCTCTTCATTACTTAGTACATCCCACACCTATAAGCAAAAAATATCTATGAATAATGATACAGCAAAATGATGCTCCATTATTTCCATCATATATCAAAAAATAATAAAATTACTCTATGCAAGTAATAATAATAGCACGTACCCCATCACTTGCAAGAACAATAAATTGGTCACTTGATGTTAAACGGTGATACCAAATATCTGGTGTAGCAATAACACCATGGTCTTTGAGTATGAAATC
>Ga0099826_10001629_pt1 | contig 13732 bp, 5 predicted proteins | sample Mtrugardesep15_FD_76830 | JGI IMG/M metagenome (GOLD analysis project Ga0099826, IMG submission 76830) | Root nodule microbial communities of legume samples collected from California, USA - M. trunc garden sep15 | ecosystem: Host-associated > Plants > Roots > Nodule | place: USA: California... | reverse complement strand
TGAAAAGAAATGGTAAAGAGAGAGAGAGACAAAGAAATAATATGAGTTTTTTCTAGTCCACCCTTTTTGACAAAAATGCCTCTCATGCCTTTTTAATCATTATACTACCTACTACTTTAACTAAGTTCATTGTTCACATATGCATCATGTGACCTAAAATTACATACCTATAAGTTAATTAAGTTTACGCTAATTAAATTTAGGTATATTTAATTCAACGCTTATACAATTATCAATTCAAATAATAATATGGTCCATGATGGTGTGAAACTTTGAGTTCTTGTCATCGCTCAATACGAAATCGTACCAAGGGAATTCAGGATAGTTGGTTTGTTATGGATTTGTAAGATAAGAAAAAAAATACGATACTATGATGATAGGAATTGATATTGATAATTATACTCTCTCCGGTCATTAATATAAGCAAAAATCAACTTTTTTGTATTCATTCAATAAATGATGTATTTGATCTATATTATTGATACATCATTTATTAAATGAACCTAAAAAATTAATTTTTACTTATAATAGTGATCGGAGAAAATACGTTTTTTGCTTGGTGTGGAGTAGAGTTGGATCATAAAAAATATAGTGTTTATATAGTTAATAAGGAATCAACGGCTATTTTAGTATTACGATATATTAAAGGTCATGTTAATGAGTTCTCCACCTAAAAAAAATGTTAATGAGTTCTCCAAGGATGTTCATTTATAAATCTCTTTAATATAAACTTTATTTGAATTACAAGTTTATGCTTTTGATGTAATTTTATTTTATTTTTTACTTTAACCAATGTCTCAAAAACATCCATTAGTATTCTCCAAATATTAATAAATCTTTGGGTGTGACTAAATGTGTTAATGGTTTAATTAAGAGAGAAAAAAATGTTTTAAAGGTGTGACCATGGGCGGATCTAAGCAGAGCAGGGTGTGGCAATAGCCACACCAACCCAGCCCCAATATTTTTTATTTTTTTATAATGCACTCATTCAACAGCTCAGTCCATACCTTCTCTTTTTTGATTTCTATCCGTATTAGCATACGTTTCCTTTCTTCTTTCCTAACCTCACGTGTTTTCTTTCTGATTTCTCACAACAACACACCAACCCAACATAACCTCCACCACCACCAACCAACCAACCAAACAAGAATCGTCGCTCTCGCTCTCCTATCCTCTCCTCTCTCAGCCAGCTCTTTTCCTTTTCTCTTTAAAGTCAGTTTTGAAATTTCTATACTAAAGTTTATAGTACTAGTGGGAGTAATTGAATTAGGATATTGAAATTGAATCGACATAATGAGAGTAGTAGTGATAGCAGTATTGAAATTGAAATTGATTTTGCCTTTTAGGTTTTGGTTACTGAAACTGATTTTATATTGTTTGAAGTTGAAATTGAAAATCAGAATATATTGTTTTATTTGTTGATTTTATATTGATTGGGTAGTAATCTGTTTTTTGTTTGTCGTACAACTGAATCAGGATGAAGAATTTTTATCCGGTTATCCCTACAAACAAAGTTGGTAGTAGTGAGAGTAATAAAGTCGTTAACTTTGAAGTATTTAAAACAAATCCTTCGTGCAGACTTTGAAAAATTGCCCCACTGATATTGTGAGTCTAGGTTAGCCCCTGGGTGTAACCGGTAGGAAAAAAAAATGTTTTAGAGGTGTAACTGGTAGAAACAAAAAATTAAGAGCTAAAGAAGAAATTTGAGAGGTTTGGGGATTTTTTATCGTGTTCTACACATTTCAAATTATATAATATGAAATCTTGTAGGCAAGGTCGGCCCTTAAGGATGCAAACAACTCTACCAAGTTGGGCCTTCCAAATTTGGAAGCCCAAAATATTATTTGTATTTGTACAATACATGACAAAATCCAATATATGCTAAACACGTGCAAACATATCAACATTATTAAGTAAGATTGGTGGTAGAGAGGTGTGTTAGCATTGTAGTTGTCATGAGTTCAACTCCTAACAACTTTGTTTTCTAATGTTTTACGTTACTTTTTTATTTCCAGCATGATTAGGCATCAATTTGGGCCTAATTTAACATGGATTTGAGTTTTAAATATCCTCAATACTCTCTTCTCCCTTAGAAACACAATATAACTTCTTTTTTTAAAACACTTTAACATTTTTCTCTTTAAAAAAAAAGTAATGTTTTTTTTACTAGGGGGGCTATCTTTACAATTAGAGTCGAGTCTCCAATTCTATAGGAACTACCCTACTTGTAGGATGCACGAGAAACCAATATGATGAGAAAATAAACCATTTAGCTTTATATAATACTCTTGTACCGCCATAAGATTTAATAGACACATGATCATTTCGGAGAGACAAAAAGGACTTACCACGTGTCCGCCACATGGCACGTGATCCCTTTAGACCTGCCAACATTTCAGAAGGCCTCTAAAGCGTACAAGGGGATAATTAGGGGCTGCACTTGTGTATCTTTGTGTTTCGTGACTTTGGCTACTTTGTCATTATCTCTCTCGTAACCAATAATTATCCCTCATCAAAATAATTTATTTTAATCATTCATCTATCACTCTCTCTCATCTAAAATACACTAAAGTCACCAAACCTCAAAGTCATCTAAGTATTTTCCGTTACTTAATGACTTGCTGTAGTTTGTGCTCGAAGCCCCAGGTCCACATCATACTTCTACCTTGTCTCCCCACCCTTTCATCACGTAGCCGATAACAAAGGAAAATGAGGGTGAGAAAAGGGGCAAAGTTGGTGTGGGACGCGAACGAAAGGTAGCTCTGCTTTCCACTAGGTCTTGATTGTTGTAAATATATGAATCAGGTTCCTCTAAAAAGATCATCACGTTTACAGACTACCAAATACTTTAACCCTTGTTAAACATATCGTTGCTAGGGTTAGAACTATTATACACACGACAAGTATAATACATTATGTTCATTGCTCAAAAACCTTTTACATGGTCGATCATAGAAAGTTATCTGTAAAATTGAATTAGAAAACCAGTCTCAATTATACATAGTATAGATTGATTTTTTCTTTTTTGATAAAATTATATATAGTATATATGTGAGGATGATAATACATAATTGTATTAATTTGTCAACAAAAAAAAAACATAATTGTATCAAATACATGAGACAAGAGAATCAATACATGAAATACATTTATAAAACGAAAATGGTACATCTTTCTCGAAAACATCACGACCTAGTGATTTAATATTTTTTTTAAAAAAATACGACCTAGTGATTTATACTTTTGTGGTGGTGGACCCCTTCTCACTTTGATTCTATCCATGTTTTGCAATCATGCTAAATTTAATGTTCACAGATTCTATAGGAAAGGTTCGCGAAAAAAGTTGTCGCGATGAATAACATCCCTCTTTATAAAATTTGAATATCGAGTTTTTTTTTTTCCTTTTATCATTAAAAAATCTTAGCATTTAATTTTTAAATCAAATATTTTAAATTTTATCCAAGATGGTCTTCAGTCAAAAAGAAATAAAAAATCCAAGATGGACATTTTATTAAACCACTCAAAAGGGAAATGTTAATTGAAATCAATGTGTTTGATTCACATTTGATACTTACTTTTATTTATCTGTTCAATGAATAAAATTCAATTCAGTAAACTATGCTTGTCAACTTGTCAAAAAGAAAAAACTCAGTAAAACAGCAACCACTAAGAATAATAATTAAGCGTTGATTCACATTTATTTATTACTTAATATGCATATGCATTTTGTAGTCATGAATCATGATCCTCTCTATATATAATATCGATCATATGCCTATGATTTATCTATATCTACAAGTGCCATGTCTAATCAGAACATGAAGAGTCCGAGATTTGAAAATTCCTATGTAATTTTCTTTGTGCATAGCTTTTACGTGTTGTTCATATACCTGTTCTATGCCAATGCCTCAGTAGTTTTTTATATTGCTTATATATGTCTAAGAAAATAAACGTTACATGTAGTTATTTTTATTTTCTGTGTCCATAGACTTATTATCATTGTTTTGTGCAGGTTATTTGTGTGATTTCTATAGTTTTGATATTTGGATCACTAGCAGAATGCAACCTTGATTACCTTGCAATAAATTGCAGAAAACACAGTGCAGTTTTGACAGATTTTGGTGGTGTTGGTGATGGAAAAACCTCTAACACAAAAGCTTTTAATACTGCAATAACCAAACTTAGCCAATATGCAAATGATGGTGGTGCACAACTTATTGTTCCATCAGGTAAATGGTTAACTGGAAGCTTCAATCTCACAAGCCATTTCACTCTTTTTCTCCAAAAAGGTGCTATTGTTCTTGGATCTCAGGTATTATATTATATAGTCAGTGATCACTACTTATATGATAACTTATTATTCTGTAGCATTTGGAAAATTTTATCATCAGTTATTAAAGGGTGATTTATATGATACAGGATGAATCACAATGGCCTCAACTTCCTCCTTTACCATCTTATGGAAGGGGAAGAGATGCACCTGGTCCAAGGTTTAGTAGTCTCATTTTCGGAACTCATCTCACTGACGTTGTAATTACCGGTAATTATTAAATACTGTTAAACTTATTATTTTAAAATGGGGAAGTAGTTTTTAAATTTGACCTATTTGTACATGTTCATTCATATAAGGTAACAATGGGACAATTGATGGACAAGGATCATATTGGTGGGACAAGTTTCACAAGAAACAATTGAAAATCACTAGGCCATACTTGATTGAGATTTTGTATTCTGATCAAATCCAAATATCAAATCTCACTTTGGTCAATTCCCCTTCTTGGTTTGTCCATCCAACTTACAGCAGGTTTGATAATGCATCATTTTCAAATTTTCTCAACATATATACATTATTTTTCTTTATACATACGATATTTCATTCCTTTGATCAAGCTTTATTTCTTCAGTAACATAATTATAAAGGGTCTTACCATTCTTGCACCAGTAGACTCTCCAAACACAGATGGAATAGACCCAGGTAATAATTTATTCCATAATATTCACAATTTCACAAGGTTTCGATGGCAACGAATTATTAGAAAACGAGTATTTAAAAAAAATTGAGATACAAGATATTCTCTATTTGTATGTAACAATGACATAATTTGTTTGCTTTGTACTTTATGTTTATAGATTGTATTTATTCAGCTTTAACTAATGGAAATTATGATATTCATATTAAAAACTCTATACAATTACAATTTACATGTACTGTATTACTAACCACTGCTTGTTTTTCCCATTTTGCGCCGTCTTAACAGATTCATCTACAAACGTAAGGATCGAAGACAACTACATTGTCTCTGGTGATGATTGTATTGCAATAAAAAGTGGATGGGACCAATATGGAATTAAATTTGGAAAGCCATCAAAACAAATAATCATAAGAAGGCTAACATGTATATCCCCCGATAGTGCTATGATTGCTTTAGGGAGTGAAATGTCAGGTGGAATCGAAAATGTAAGGGTCGAAGACGTAACTGCTATCAATACAGAATCAGCTGTTAGAATAAAATCAGCCGTCGGTAGAGGCGGATATGTGAAGGACATTTTTGTCAAAGGAGTGAAATTAAACACAATATTGAGATATGTGTTTTGGTTGACAGGGTCTTATGGAGACCACCCTGATAATGGATTTGATCCAAAAGCATTGCCTAAAATTACTGGAATTAATTTTAGAGATGTTATTGCTAAGAATGTGACCGTTGCGGGGCAACTTGAAGGAATTTCTAATGATCCTTTTACAGGGATATGTATTTCTAATGTGACTATTGAATTAAGTGCACTGAAGAAGAAGAAAAAACTTCCATGGAATTGCACAGATGTTTCTGGAGTTGCAAGTAATGTGGTTCCTAAACCATGTGATTTGTTGTCAGAGAAGGCAATTGAATGTCCTTTTCCAACTGATAAATTGGCCATTGAAGATGTTCAATTCAAGACTTGTAACATTCAAAGTAGTGTTTTCTAATAATATGGATGTAGAATTTGAAAAGTAGAGTTTTCTTCCATAATGTACGCAAGTAAAGTTTTTAAAAGGAATGAATAATATATATTTAGTTCAACATAGAACTATCAATTTACTTATCCATTATATATACACTCCATTAATTAATTTCAGGATATACTAGTTAAAAAACAGTAAAGACTAAACATTTAGTATCCCTCAAAAAAAAAAAAAAACATTTAGTCACTTGGTCCACTGTGCAAATCCACATTGTTATTGAACGAGTTCATAAGTTTACATTACTACTTATTTACCGACTCAACATACACAAAGGCAATGACAATATAATATAATAAAATCTAATTATTTAATACTCGGTTCACATAGGAATTAAACATTTATTTTTTGACATTTAATGATTATGAAGTGATTTGGAAACATATCTTCAGAGAGGCTAATCAGGAGGTTAGGTTGTTGACGGTCTTGCAAAGCAAGGTTTGTCTTTAAACAATGGTGTTAAGATTTTTGAGTATTTTCTCTTTCTTTTATTTCTAATGCCTTATTTCTCAAATGTTTCTAGTTTCTTTTATGGGGCTTAGGCCCTCTTTTATTAAAAATCAAACATTCATTTTTGTAGTTTGCAAATTATGTTTGTCAATTTTTTTAGATTTTTTTATTGATGATATTAATACTTTTCATTATTTTTTCCTTCAATACTTTTCATTATTTATACATTATATTTATTCCGTTTCAAAATACATGTCACATTTTTACTACTTGCATTATTCACATAACTTACTTTGACCTTATTTAAAATACATGTATCTTTGTTCAACTTGTTTTTTTTTATTTTTAATATTTTTACTTTAACATTTGACCTTATAATGTTTTTTACAATTTAAATAGATGGTGACTTTTTAAAAAATAATATTTGTGTTTTTTTTATTAAGGATCCATTTTTAATATTTGAACAGAACCTCTAATTTTTTTTCTTTTTTAAGGAAACATAGCACCTAATTTCCGTTATGAGTAACATATTAATTTTTTTGTTGAATTAAAGTGTCCTCGGTAACATTTTGTTTTTTGGTGAATTAAAGTTTAGATAAGTATCGTTCAAAAAAAAAAAGTTTAGATGAGTTGGACTCTAAGAGTTTAGTAAGGCTAGGAGAGACAGACTCAAAATCATTTACAAAGATATTTAAAAATCATTCATCAAAGAGGTTATCACATTGTAAATATGAGTTAAACTCACGACTTTGCAGGTGAATCAACTCCTTACGACCGACTCAACTTTTATTGCCTTCATATTTGACCATGAGAATAAAAAACCACATAATAATATAATATTTATTTCTTTTATAAAAAAATATAATATATATTTCTGTAAAAAAAATAAAAAATAGTACTGTAATAAATTAGAAGAAAAAAGCGGGAAAAATATTATAATTGTCCGTCTGTGATTAGCGATGAATCAATTTTGTGTCTAAGCTAAAAAAACTAAAACCCTACTCCGAAATCTGAATTTGTAAAAACTCAAACAAACAAACATGGCTTCTTTCCCTCCTCCTGGTTCACTCACTCTCTGCGAACTCAATCGCGAACTAAGTAAATTTTTAACATCTCTCTCTCTCTCTCTGCATTCGCTTCTCTAACTAACTCTGAATTTCTGTGCAGTCACCGTCGACGCTCTCTCCGACGATCGAGCCAACCAAACCTACGGAAAGCTCCTCGTAATCAATCTCTTCATTTCAATTCAATTCAATCCTATTTATTTATTTTTTATTGATTAATTAATTTTAATTGTTAATTAGGGATTGGTCTTCAGCTCCGTTCCATTTCAGCCTCCACCACCGCCTCTCGAGAATGACGAGGTTTCCGAACAGAAAACAACTGAAACAACACCCGCTGCCGCCTCTGAACGCGTTCCGAGAAAAGATAAAGATCCTGTTGCAATCTTGCAAGGCGTTGTAAGGGATTTTCTCAGACGCCTCCTTTTCCCTAACGATGTATGACTAATTAATTGAGATCCTATTGCTTGCATTGTGCTTTTATTTTAATCCTTATCCTTATGTTGCTCTCTATGAAGACCTGACATAGACACAAACACCAGATACGACGCTGACACGTCAACAATGATAATTATTTGAGCAAACGATGTGATTGAATGTAATTACATGTGTCAGTGTCGTACATGCTTTCAATCACAAGTGTCGGTACTACATAGATTGCTTGTAAGTTGTAATTTACTAATTTAGTTTTTGTTGTTTGTGATTGTGTGTAGGTTCGTTTGTTGCCTGAGGTTAATCTTCAGGGAGTTAGTTGGCACCTTAATAAGCATATTATTGCTTTCATATCTGGGCCCGACCAGGTTTTAGTTCACGACTATGAAGATCCAGGTACTTAATTTGTTCTGATTGTGATTAGTGGTAGTGATATATGTTATTAGCTTATTGATTTAGTTTAGGAAAATGCAAAAGTTTATGAATTGCTTTTGCATAAAACCAACGAGGATTTTTAAAGAGCAGTTATAGTGGTGCGATACTGTTAGAGTGTAGCAGAATTTGAAAACACATCATTATTGTTCTTCGACATGCTATTTAGTGCAAAGTGTTGTCAACTAGCGGCAATAGCGGTACTATAGCATAGCAGAAACTGAACAAACTACTACTTTTTATCATCGGCGATTTGCAGCATTGGATCCAACAAAAGCATGTTTGGTTTATGTCAATTGCTGTAAATGTTTCAAAACCATCCTCACCATGTATGTTTATCAGTCTGTGATTGTTTTTTTAATCTCTTTGTGCACGTTTGGTGCGGATTTTGTCTGTGCCAAGTAACAATGCTCTTTAGTTAATGTGCGGATTTTGCTTTGATTTTAGCACTTATAGTTTCACTCTTTGAATAGATGGGAAGGATTCGATTATTTTAACCAACGAGTCTCAGAGAGATGTTAAAGTGCTAGAGTGGAGGCCTAATGGTGGGAGGATGCTTGCTGTGGGTTGCAAGTGAGTTTCCGTCTTTGTGCTCGGTTGTACAGTGTCAATTGTTGAGTCATTGTATTTTTTGTTAACTGGACTTGGGTTTACGGATGCAGGAGTGGAATTTGCTTGTGGTCTGCTTCATATCCTGGAAATGCCGCGTCTGCTAGATCTGGCACTATTTCCTTTGTAGGAAGTTTATCTAGAGGCTCTGGAATTCGGTATCTCCTAGTCGATTTTCTTCGTAACAAAAATGATGAACATGTTAGCGCCCTTACATGGAGTCCGGATGGAAGATATCCTTATAAATGTCAAATTATTTTTTGTTTTGCCACTTGTTTCCCATATATGGATACCACCTGCATATTTTTTCTTTTTGCAAGAGATGTTTGTGTATGACAGTACATTTTTCTCCACAGTATGCATACAGAAAGTATTACTATTAAGTACAGGTCAAACTTGCGAGTTTGATGCACAGTTTTTTTATTACAAATTATTTGTACTTAACCATTTTTTCTTAACCTATTTTCACATACCTAGCTTCTGCTTCATATGAAAGATCTTCATTCACTGTGTGGGATGTTGCTGACGGTACGGCATAGTCCTTGCTTTGTTTAGTTGAATTGAATTTTACTTTTGATAACCATTTTCTGCCCACTAATATGTTGAGTAAGTTTAAAACTCATTCTGAATTTGTCTTTTTTCGTTTTCTACCTGAATTTTTCATGCTAAATTTAAAAAGGTACTGAATGTACCCTTAGCTGTATATGTTTGCAATCTAGACTGATGATTTAAACAGTTCATTAGTATCTTGAAGATATGATCCGACGGATCATAGACAAATCCGACTTTTGCTATGATTTTGGAGAAATAAATCTTCCGTTACTTATTTTTGATTGCTACTAGTGACTTCATATGTACCAGTCACTTTCCTTTGGACCCAAACGGTTTACTTTATTTTTATTTTTATAGATTCCAGTTAAGTAGTAAAGCAAAGATGTTTAATGTTTTTTAGGTGTTTTGCGTAATAGTCACACAGTGAATTTACACCGTCAAGAGAAAGTGAGGACATTGTTTATATTCAAACTCATTATGATTAGTTAGTTATAAGAACTGGATTACTAGTATTTACACATTCCGTATTAGTGCTTTTGAAAAGTTTACGACTGGATTGGAATATATTATTTTGAAAACTTGAGTGTTATGCAAAAAAAGTTATAGATTTGATCTTGTAATTTAATAAATTGACAAATTGATATTGCCAATGAAGACTGGCTTAATTGGTAAGATTGCGTTGCATGCTCAGTGGTCTTCAATTTGATTATTTCTAGTAATCCTTAATTGACATGTCATATGTAGATTTAAGTATCAATGTAAGCCTTTGTCGAGACATATGGCATGCCTTGTCTTGTATAGGGGCAACCTTCTTTCGTTTAAACTTTTTTGTACTAAAAAGAAAACAAGTGATCTCATTTCTGTTGCCCTAGTTATGCTAGGTTGATAGACGTGTTATTCTGAAGCTTAAATTTTGAGAGTTTAAAGGAGGGAGCCTGAGGACTGTCTATATTTCGATTGTCATCTCATTTCAATAGAAAAATCTCAGAGTGCTGACGTTTGTCTCTGCTTTCTGATTTTTTCTTCCATGTTATCAATAGGTGTGGGAACACCCATTCGACGAGGATTAGGAGGCATATCAATGCTAAAGTGGTCACCCACTGGAGATTATTTCTTTGCTTCAAAATTGTAATGCAGCATGCAAAATTTGGCTTATGGAAATATTAAGTGTTTATTGAACCTGAACTGTTTATGTTTCATAAAACATAACCTGATTATTATGCTCTCTTACAGTGACGGAACATTTTATCTTTGGGAGACAAACACATGGACATCAGAACAATGGTCATCGACTAGTGGTTTCGTAAAGGTACGTGAGGTGTACATGCTTGTGTTGGTGCTCTATGGTTACTTATTTACTTTGAGACAACATTTGTTCTTAAACTTTGTATGTGTATTTAGGATTTACTTTTTTAAGGGGGAAAACTAAAAACAAGACTTGTTTCAAGATGAGACTAGGATTTAATTAAATTATACAATTCAAGTGTGTAAGAAGATACAATGACAGGAGCTTAACATTTTAGTAGAATAACACTGTCATAGTCTGAGGGGTAACCTTGGCGCAACTGGTAAAGTTGTTGTCATGTGACCGTAAGGTCACGGGTTCAAGTCCTGGAAACAGCCTCTTGTGCAAAAACAGGGTAAGGCTGCGTACAATACACCAAATGGTGGGACCCCTTCCCGGACCCTGCGAATGCAGGAGCTTCAGTGCACCGGGTTGCCCTTTTAACACTGTCATAGTCTGAAGCAACTGGCGAAGATTTGTAAATTTTCTTGTCTGGTGGCTGTTACTTATGTTATTTCTACTTTCAATGGTGTGTGCTTAGTGTGCAACATGGGATCCAGATGGGCGTATGATACTGCTTGCATTTTCCAAATCATCAACTTTGGGATCTGTTCACTTTGCATCGAAACCTCCCTCATTAGGTATTGTACCTTTTCTTTCTAGGATCTTGTGTTGATTTGTTTTCTGTTTCCGTATCTTGCTATACTAAAACTTGATAAAAGGAACATATGATATTCAAATGTACGGGATGAGATGGTAAAGGGAAATGAAAGGAAGTGGGATCAGTCCTGAATATACTTTACTGTAAACAATGACTCTGAAAAGGCTGACAACAGTAATCATGTCAGATGGTGAAAATTTTGTAATTTGAATGGAAAGGGAAAAGAGATGGAACAAGGTGAAATATACTTCCCTAATAAAGTGAATGACTGTCATATAAATCACGGACAACCATACAAAAAAATGTCTTTGAAGAAACACATGCCCTCTACTTTGAGTGAACTACAGTTATAACTTAATTTCTTAACTAAAAGGCCTTTCCCAGTCACATGCATATTTCTCAACAGATACCATTTGTTAATTGAATGGAATAAGTAGATGGTTGATATTAGATGTGGATTTATAATAAAATTTGTATGGGTGTTGGTGTCTAGGATTAGGATTGAAAACATGGTAAAAATATCACCGTTGAGTGCTACCCTTCTTGTGAGTAGGAATTTTTGAAATGGCACATGGTCTACCTCTTAAAAGGGCCCAATTCAGGAGTTTGTATTATTACATATACTTACGTCCTGCTAGCTGAACTGAAGCACAATGATTTTATCGATAGTAGTTATTCTTGTGTGTTTGTAGTCCATGTTCCAGCCTCAATTCATGCTTGTCTCGTCTAATTTCTTTAATATAAGTATGTGATACATTGATAATTACTCATTGTTGGTTTTTCCAGATGCACATCTGTTACCTGTTGACTTGCCAGAGATATTATCATTGACAGGCAGGTAGAGATGAATGAGTTCATGTTCTTGGGTTCATTAATTTTTTTTAATGTCTGTGAGTTGGTGCTAAGGTCTTGTCAATTTACAAATTCCGTATTAACCAATTCGTAGGACTGGAATGAAAGACTGATAACTGATTATTGCAATTTGCATCATCAGCTATTTTGATTTGTAGCCCTTTCTTCTGTTCTATCATGAATCTTTTTTTTTTTACTTGGATTAAACCGGGTTTCTGATATATTTGGCTTTTAATTTGTAAGATATTGATCATGAAAAATGGAACTGTTTTTGGGATGTTTTCATGTGCTAATTTTACTAAAAACAGGAATGAATTTGTGTTTTGTTGGATGCTAATCAATTTTTTTATTTTTACTTTGCAAAACATGGCCAATCTGAAGATGGCAATTTTTTCATCATTTCCTTCTCTAAATTTCAGAAACAGGACACGGGAAGTTCAAATGCAGTGCCAACTATTTAATTTTAAAAATATTATCATATCTTCTCTAAATATCAGAAACAGGATATGACAAGTTTAAATGTGATAACAACATTCTAAATTAATTGAAAAAAAAATCAGTCATAGTAGTTTTTTATAAAATAAAATTTACTAATTTCGTGAAAACAAGACAGTTCCATTTTTCTTCTTTCATACTATCTGTTCTTATAGATTGACATCTAGATTTTTTATCTTGATTGACCTTGTGCTAAGCTCTTTGACAGAAACCAAACTGATTTGCCAAGTATAGTTTCAAATTTCAATTATGGAATGCCCCTTGATGAAAGCCCCTGATAATTTTGCGTCCCTCAATCCTACATAGAAATTCTTGGATGTTCATCTGACGGACTGACTACACTTTACACATGCTCTGTAGTCACCTAGATGTGGTTAAAATTTTGTTTCCGCAAATTAAGGTGTCTTTTGTGTTAGGTGTCTAAGTTATTTATCTTTCTTTTCTTGAATCATAAGGTTATCATGTTTCTGTTAGAAACTACAGGGTTATTTGTTATCTAATATCATTTTATTCAGTCAGGGAATTGAAAAAATAGCGTGGGATAGTTCAGGAGAGCGATTGGCTGTTTCTTTTAAAGGTGGAGATGACGTATATGATGGTCTGATCGCAGTCTATGATACTAGAAGGACTCCTCTGATATCTACTTCATTAATGTGAGTTCCTGGTTAAAAATTGTCCAATCACTGGTGTTTCTATCATTTCTTTTTCAATAAATTTTAAAGTTATTTGTCTTTAATATTCTTTGCTTTGCCAATTACTGTTGAACATGCTAGTCATTTGCATTGGTTTATTTTTCAATGTTTTAGTGGATTTATAAGAGGGCCTGGAGACAGTCCAAAGCCAATCTCATTTTCATTTCACGGGAAGTTTAAGCAAGGACCATTACTCTCTGTTGTAAGTCCCTC